>Ga0206994_1033_pt1 | contig 29727 bp, 27 predicted proteins | sample Alteio_BWMinCont_4_FD_153485 | JGI IMG/M metagenome (GOLD analysis project Ga0206994, IMG submission 153485) | Enriched cells from forest soil in Barre Woods Harvard Forest LTER site, Petersham, Massachusetts, United States -... | ecosystem: Environmental > Terrestrial > Soil > Temperate forest >...
AGTGTTTTGTTGCTGTTGGCATATGTTCCGGCATGGGCTGATAAAGGCGATACTGTAAGGGCAAAACATAAGAGCCCGGTAACTTACTGTTTTACTGAGTCAACACTTGCACCGGGTAATATATGGGCACAATACGGCTGGCAAAACATGCATAGTACTGACACTACCCTCAATAATTTTGAAATTTATACCTCGCAGTATACTCTTGGTAATACAGGATTACCATTCGTACCTGTGCTTTTTAATACTCCCCTTCAACCGATGGGTTTCTTTTATGGGCAGAATTATGTAGATGGTTATTTCTATGCCGATTCTTCCGTACGATATTTTAATACAAGAGGGCCTTATACCCAGTTTTATTATGTATCGGACCCACAAATTCACCAGTTTTTCCAATTCACCTATGCACAAAACATTGGGAAAAACCTCGACATTGCAATAGGTTTTAAACGTATCCGCTCAGAAGGGAATTACTTAAACCAAAGCACTAACCTGAACCAGCTTACTATTGATGCCAATTACCACACGAAACATTATCTTTTATTTGCTGATGTTATATATGATGTATACAAGTTCCAGCAAAATGGAGGCATAGGGTCTGATACTGATTTAGGGAGTTCACTTTATAGTAACAGGGGGACGGTGCCGGTAAATCTCAATTATGCCAGCAGTGAAATATTCGAACAGTCATTCCATATTAAGCAATATTACTTTTTAGGATTTAAAACGGATGATTCGCTAAAAGAAAAATCGCTATTCTACATCTCTCACTCTATGAGGCTTGCAGGGCATTCTAATGTATTCAGCGATAATAGCGGTAACGACTCCGGTTTTTTCACTTACCCCCTTTACCGCTTATATGCACCTGTTACTTATGACTCCATGCGCTATAATGAATTTAGCAATGACTTGTCTGTTGGCTCCGGAACAGGCTGGACCAACTTTTTGCATTGGGAAGCAGGAATAAAAGACCAGTGGGTTCATTTTCGCGATTATATAGGGCAAAACCCGGTATCAGAAAATGGAGTTGTTTTAGTTTCCACCCAGGAGCTGTCGAGTAACATATACACTAATTTAATTTCACATGCCCGTATTTATAATGCATTTGACAGCGGGAAGGTTCTTGTTGATTTATCAGGACAATATATTGTTGGAGGTAGCCAGCAGGGCGACGAACAGGCTATAGCTCAAATTGGCCTGAAAATAGATTCGAACCGGTTTTTAAAACTTACAGGGACTTATTCTAATCAAAGTCCTCCCCTTCTTTATCAATTATACCAGGGGAATAACATTAACTGGTCGAACCAGTTTCAAAATACAACAACCTCTTCCATTGCACTTACTTATTATGATAAACAATGGAAGTTAGGCATAACTCTGCAAGCTACACGCATGAGCAATATGCTATATTTCGACAGCAATACGGCACAACCTATGCAATACGCCCCGGCATTTACTGTTTACTGTGCAGGTATTACCAAGGAGTTCAAAATTTATAAATTCCACTGGGTAACTTCCGAAAAACTACAATATGTTGCCGATTCTATTCCGTTACGGCTCCCAAGACTAGTTACTGAAAATTCTATTTTCTTTGAAAGCTACCTCTTCCATCATGCCATGCTGCTCCGCCTGGGTGCCGATTTTTATTACAACACCGCTTACTACGGATATGCTTATATGCCTGTTACCAATCAGTATTATTTAGAAAACTCTACCCAGTTTGGCAACTACTTATATGTTGACCCTTTTGTTTCCTTCCGGATTAAAACATTCCGTATGTTTGTTAAGCTGGAAAACTCCACGCAGGGATTAGTACCTTATAATTATTATTACGCATTGCATTATCCTATGCCCGACCGCACTTTACGCTTTGGCATAGCCTGGGATTTTTGGAATTAAACAGAGAAACTTGAAACTCGCCATTATAGGAACCGGAATAGCAGGCATGGCCTGTGGGCATTATTTGCCCAAAAAGGGCAACTACGATGTTTTCTTTTATGAGAAAAATAACTATGCAGGCGGGCACACCAACACCATTACTATTGACGAAGATGGGAAAGAAGTAAATATTGATACAGGTTTCATGGTATTCAACCATGTTACCTATCCGCTGCTCATTAAGCTTTTCGAAGAGTTACACATCCCGTCTTATGAAACCGCTATGTCATTTAGTGTGCAGTACAAACCTGCCGGGCTTGAGTTCAGTGGCTCCGGATTAAACGGGCTTTTTGCACAGCGAAAAAATATTTTTAATATTCGCTATATACGCATGTTGAAACAGATAGCACGTTTCAATGACGAATCGGTTAAAGATATGGAGAACCCTGCTTATTTGGAGCATTCCCTCAGGCAATATATTTCTGAAAAAGGGTATGGAGAAGATATGTTGCAGCGATATCTCATTCCCATGAGTGCGGCAGTATGGTCAACACCGATGGATAAAATGCTGGATTTTCATGCACAGACACTTATCCGCTTTTTTTATAATCATGGCTTTCTTGGGCTAAACACCCAGCACCGGTGGTACACCATTACTAATGGTAGCAAAACATACAGAGATATTATCATGAAGCCTTTCGAACAAAAAACATATCTCCATGAGCCTGTAGTAAAAGTGAGCCGGAAAAATGGCAAGGCTATAATCCACACCAAAAGTGGAACAGAAGCAGAATATGACAAGGTTATTTTAGCCTGCCACGGAGATGAAGCATTAGCCATGTTAGAAGCTCCGACAGCAGATGAAAAGAATTTATTAAGCAAATTCAAATACCAGAAAAATAAAACGCTGCTGCATACAGATGCTTCTGTAATGCCTGAAACCAAAAGGGTATGGTCGTCATGGAACTACCGTATGGAAGAAAAAAACGGCAAACTCCATGCCTCCACTATTTACTGGATGAACAGCCTGCAAAAAGTATCGGATAAAAAAAACTATTTCGTTTCGCTAAACGACCCGGGAAATATTGACGAGAAAAAAATATTAAAAGAAATAGAGTACGAACATCCTTTATTTGATTTGCATACTGCAAAGGCCCAGCCTGAATTACCTAGACTGAATGAAACAGGCCCCATCTACTTTTGCGGCAGCTATTTCCGCTATGGCTTCCATGAAGATGCTTTGTGGTCAGCGGTGGGATTGTGCGAGAAATTGAAGCAAGATTTTGCAGGGTAATTTACCACAGAGCATATACTGTCTTATCAATATTGATTACCTTTTTCTTCTCTAAGTCAACCGTGATGGTTAAATAATGAAATTCCCGAGAATGTTTGTTAACACCGCCACCTTGAAGTATAACAGCTTTTATATTATCATCAAGGGTGGGATGACAGTAAAACTCTAAACTCGGGGCATAAACCTTATTTTCCTCATTAAATTTTTCGGTTTTTTCATAGAAGTCTTTGACAAAACTATTTTCCTGCGCAATTGCAAGTGCTGAAGTATCAATATTATAAAGACTATCGACGCTTTTATTAAATCGCTTTTCCCAATCCTTTCCAATCCGTGCAGTCAAGATACTGTCTGTTTTTCTATTATGCTCTTCCTTTTCATTATCCTGTGGAGTTACACAACCACCTCTTATATCAAAGTTGAAACCATACCAACCGGCAACAATTGAGTTTTCTGCATCATTCGGTTGCATCATTCCATATACCCAAAGAGAAGGACGTAAAGAATCAATACGAACAGCCATTTTTAACTCAATATTTGTTTTTTTCTGGCTATCCACCTTAGGTGCAGGACCACTACATGATATAATAGTTAGTACTAATACGAATAGGGTGTTTTTTAAATTCTTCATCAGCTATATATGCAATTTTATTCAAATGTATAAATATTATAGATTCCTCGCTTCACTACGTTCCGCTCGGAATGACAGATTAGTGCTTTTTAGGGGGAAGTAGGGGCGGGCAAAGTCCGCCCCTACTTCCCTTCCCTCCTCCCGCAAAATTGTTGTCATTCCGAACGTAGTGAGGAATCTCTGTATTCCATAGACTTCATCGTTATATTTGTTCGTATACTTTAGCACAAAAAATTGTCATTCCGTGCGAAGTGAGAAATCTCTTGTTCTATACAAAAGATTTAAAACAATTCATTACTTTGGTGTTTTGAATTTCTATGAAAATTTACATCTATTATGTTTATATATTAACCAATGCTAATCATACGGTTTTATATACTGGTGTCACTAACGATTTAACAAGGAGAGTTTTTGAGCATAAGAAAAAATTAGTTCCGGGGTTTACATCAAAATACAATGTTGAAAAATTGATCTATTTTGAAAAGTTTGATTATGTGGAATTGGCAATAGGCAGAGAAAAACAAATAAAAGGATATTCAAGAATAAAAAAACAAGAACTTATTAATTTGTTTAATCCGCAATGGGTTGATTTATATAATAACGGGAAGATAGAAACCCCTGAAACACTTAAATAGAAAGATATCTCGCCCTTCTCTCATCCATATTTGAATCATCTGCGTATATTTATTTCAAAAGAATAGATAGCTTTGTAGTATTGAGTTAGAACCCGCATGAATTCCTGCCTCTATATATCTACTGTAATGCATAACCGCATGGAGCCTAAAAAGCACAGGTTCCATTACCGGATTTTTATGTTTTATCTGGATATAGATGAGTTGGATATACTTGCAAAAAAATTGCTGCTCATCAGCCGCAACCGTTTTAACTTTTTCAATTTCCGTGATTCGGACCACCTGCAACTCCCTGCCGACAAGCCCGATACCACTAAAAATGTAAAAGAACAATTACTTGACTACCTGGCTTCACAGGGGGTTAATCCTGTAAATCCTAAGATATTCCTACTTACGCATCTCCGCACCTTAGGACATCTGTTTAATCCCGTATCTTTCTATTTTATATTTGATGGAGACAAGCCCCTGTGCTGTGTTCCGGAACTGGGAAATACCTTCGGGGAAATGAAGCTTTTTTTGTTAAATAGTGAAACATTACAGGATAATTGCTTTTCGTTACGGGCAAAAAAGTATTTTTACGTGTCCCCGTTTATTGACCATGATGTATATTTCGATTTTAAACTCACCATTCCAACCGATAAATTGAATATCAGGATAGACGACTACCGTGAAGACCACCGCTTTTTTATCTCTACCCTTACGGGGGAGAAAAAGGCATTGACCAACTGGAGGCTCTTTTTATATTCGGTGCGGTTTCCGTTTATTACGGTAAAAGTGATTGGGCTGATACATTGGAATGCCCTCTTGCTCTGGCTTAAAAAATTGCATTTCCATAGAAAAGCAGAGTTTCCTGAACTGCAAAAAGATGTTTTACGTAAATATATCCCCAAGCCCGATAGATATGCAAACAATAACCCTGGCACATAAAAGAACACGCTACGAAAGCATAGTACTCCAGTTGCTATCTAAAATGGATAAGGGGAGTATTGATATTTATTTGCCATCGGGGGAGCATGTTAAACTGGGTACAGGTGTGGGAAGCATACATGCCAGTATTCATATTACTGATACCCGCTTCTTTGAAAAATGTGTACTGTATGGTGATATAGGCTTTGGAGAATCGTATGTGGACAGATATTGGGAAACAGAGAGTATTACCGATGTAATAAAATGGTTTCTATTGAATGTAGACTCTGCACCCACTGTTTCGGGTAGCAAACTCAAGGCCGGTATTGTAAATGTGCTAAAAGTTATAAACCGTATCAAGCATTCGTTGCGGAAAAATGATTTGACTACTGCCAAAGCCAATATAGCTGAACATTATGACCTGAATAATGATTTCTTTAAATTATTCCTGGACCCTACTATGACTTATTCCAGCGCCTATTTTGAAGATAACGAGATGGATCTGTCGAAAGCACAGGTTGCAAAATATGAAGCGCTTTGCCGCAGCATGAAAATAAAGCCCGGCGACCATGTGCTGGAAATAGGCTCCGGCTGGGGTGGAAATGCTATACACCTGGCCAAAAATTATAATTGCAAGGTTACAACCGTTACTATTTCGCAGGAGCAATTCAACTATGCAAAAGAGCAAGTGGAGAAAGAAAACCTTACCGGAAAAGTGGAAGTAAAGCTAATAGATTATAGATTAATTAATGGCCAATTTGATAAAATTATTTCTATAGAAATGCTGGAAGCGGTAGGGCATGAATTTTTGGATGTCTTCTTTAAGAAATGCAACGACCTGTTAAAACCTAAAGGGGTATTAGGTTTCCAGGTTATTACCTGCCCCGACTCCCGCTATGATTCACTTTGTAAAGGAGTTGACTGGATGCAAAAACATATTTTCCCCGGTTCTTTGCTGCCTTCCGTAGCCGCCTTAAATACTTCGATAAACCGCACCGGTGAAATGACCTTAATGAGCCTGAAAGAAATGGGGCTGCATTATGCGCAAACACTGAGAATGTGGAAAAAGAAATTCAATGAAAACCTGGATGAGGTAAGAAAATTAGGCTTCGATGAAAAATTTATCCGCAAATGGAATTACTACTTAAGCTACTGCGAAGCCGCCTTTGACATGCGTAATATAAGCGTGATGCAAATGGTATATACACGCCCGAATAATTTAGAATTTTAAAAATGGCATTTAAAATAACAGACCTTCCCAATTCCAAACTGCTTAAAGCAGGAGATAAAGCACCTGATTTTTCTGTTGCTGACCAGGATGGGAAAATGGTTTCACTAAAAGATTATAAAGGCAAAAAAGTTATTCTCTATTTCTACCCCAAAGACGATACGGAAGCCTGTACCGCCGAAGCTTGCAACCTGCGCGATAACCGCCCTCTAATCATGAAAAAGAATTACGAAGTGATTGGGGTGAGCGCCGACACGGTAAAATCGCACAAAAAATTCGCCGAGAAATATAAGCTTCCCTTCAAAATACTTGCCGACACCGAGAAGGACATTATTACTAAATATGGGGTTTGGGGTGAAAAAATGCTTTTCGGACGGAAATATATGGGCATCCACCGTGTTACCTTTCTTATTGATGAACGCGGTGTTATTGAGGAGGTTATAACTGATGTAAAGACCAAGAATCATACAGAGCAAATTTTTAGTTAACTAATTAGCTTAAAATTCCCTACCATTTTGTAACTTTGCACGTCTAAGACTCTATACTCTCTCAATTATGGCGGAAAAAGAAGTCGTAAAATGCTCCTTTTGCGGAAAAGACAAAAAGGATGTATTTGTAATGATAGGAGGCCTTAACGGGCATATCTGCGACCAATGTGCTGCCCAGGCTCAACGTATTGTTGAGGAAGAGCTGAAACACCGTACCGACGATAAAAAAATAAAGCTCGTAAAGCCTACCGAGATAAAGAAAATGCTGGACGAATACATCATCGACCAGGATGAGGCAAAAAAGGTGATGGCTGTAGCGGTGTATAATCACTATAAAAGGATTTTGCAAAAAGGCGCCAAGCAGGATGTGGATGATGTGGAACTCGAAAAGTCGAACATTATGCTGGTGGGGGAAACAGGTACGGGAAAAACCTTACTGGCCCAAACTATTGCTAAAATATTAAATGTTCCTTTCTGTATTGCCGATGCAACGGCTTTTACAGAAGCAGGCTATGTGGGCGAAGATGTGGAGAATGTATTAGTGCGCTTACTGCAAGTTGCCAATTATGATGTGGCTTCTGCTGAAAAAGGAATCGTATTTATTGACGAAATAGATAAAATCGCCCGTAAAGAGGGTGATAGCCCTTCTATCACGCGCGATGTAGGCGGAGAAGGCGTACAACAGGCATTACTGAAAATGTTGGAAGGAGCTTCGGTAAATGTACCTCCGCAGGGAGGCCGGAAGCACCCGGAACAAAAGATGATTTCCGTAAATACGAAAGATATTCTTTTTATATGCGGAGGTGCCTTTAGCGGGATTGATAAAAAAATTGCGCGCCGCATACAGCCACATGCTATGGGCTATTCCACTCCTGACCAGCAACGCGATATTGACCGTGATAATTTGTTACAATACATATCTCCGGAAGACCTGAAAAGTTTTGGGCTTATACCGGAACTTATCGGACGTATACCGGTAATTACTTATTTGAACCCGCTCAGCAGGGAAAGCCTCAAGCTGGTTCTTACGGAACCTAAAAATGCACTCATTAAGCAATATACCAAGCTGTTCAAAATAGACGATGTGCGTTTAGTATGGGAACTGCCTGTGTATGATTTAATTGTAGAAAAAGCCACTGAATATAGGCTTGGAGCCAGAGGATTAAGGGCTATTTGTGAAGCAATTCTCACTGATGCCATGTTTGAAACTCCCGCTAATTCGGTTAAGGAGCTTAACATTACCCTGCAATACGCACAGGATAAGATATCGCGCTCTTCTACACTCAACAGGCTGAGGGCAGCCTAATACTCTTTTACCTTCTACATTATCATTGTCAAAAACATTGACATTGAACGCCTTTTGGCATACTTTATAAGTAATTCCTTATTTGCATTTCTTTTAGGTTGCACCTGCTGCAAAAACATATAAATTTGAAGCCGGATATAACTCACACTTATGATTGCTATTAAACAGTATCTTTTTTCCTCTATAGGCAAAAAAGCGGTTATGGCCTGTACAGGCTTGTTCCTCTGCGTCTTCCTTATTGAACACTTGTATGGCAACGTCTTATTATATGCGAATGACGGTGGCCTGGCATTTAATGATTATTCCCACTCAGCCTGCCACAATATTATCATCCGGATTATAGAAATTTTCCTTTTTGCTGCCATTGTTATTCACGTATGGCAGGCAATAGTAATTACAAGTGAGAATGCCAAGGCACGCCCGATAAAATATGCTGTTTCAACATCTACAAAAGGCAGTTCATGGTTTTCAAGAAATATGGGCATCACAGGCTCTATTGTATTTTTCTTTATCGTGGTTCACCTCATCAATTTCTTTGTACCCTATAGAATAACAAGCATGGGCGATAACGTAACGCTTGCCATGTTGGTTAAATCGGCTTTTCAAAATCCTTTGTACGCGGCGCTCTATTCTATTGGGGTTACCTTTTTATTTTTCCATTTGAGCCACGGGTTCCGTTCCGCATTTCACACCCTGGGATTGAATGACAAAAAGTATACACCCGTATGGAAAACAACAGGGACCATTTTTGCATGGGTAATGTGGCTCGGCTTCATATCCTTCCCCATACTATTTTATTTTGGCATTGCAGGTAACTCTATCCCCAATTAGGAATCATCAAATTATTAAATTACTATGTTAGAATCAAACATTCCGGGCGGAGAACTTAAAGACAAATGGGCCCAATATCGTTCGAGCGTTAAGTTGGTAAACCCTGCCAATAAAAGGCATTTGGAAATTATTGTAGTGGGCTCAGGGCTGGCAGGTGCTTCAGCGGCGGCTTCGCTTGCCGAATTGGGATATAAAGTAAAAGTATTTTGTTTCCAGGATAGTCCGCGCCGAGCCCATAGTATTGCAGCACAGGGCGGAATTAATGCAGCCAAAAATTATGCTAACGATGGCGACAGTACCTACCGCTTATTTTATGATACCGTTAAGGGAGGCGACTTCCGTTCAAGAGAAGCGAACGTATACCGCCTGACAGAAGTAAGTGCCAATATAATTGACCAGTGCGTGGCACAGGGTGTTCCTTTCGCAAGGGAATATGGAGGATTGCTCGATACCCGCTCCTTTGGCGGGGTGCAGGTATCGCGTACATTCTATGCACGCGGGCAAACAGGACAGCAACTTTTATTAGGTGCGTATAGTGCGCTTAACAGGCAAATTGCCAAGAAACAGATTACCATGTACAGCCGACACGAAATGCTGGAACTGGTAGTAATTGATGGTAAAGCACGCGGTATCATAGCACGCGATTTAATTACCGGCAAGCTGGAAAGATATTTCGGACACGCGGTTGTTTTGGCTACGGGAGGATATGGCAATGTATTTTATCTTTCTACTAATGCGATGGGATGTAATGTAACCGCCAACTGGAAATCCTACAAAAAAGGAGCCATGTTTGCCAATCCCTGCTTTACGCAAATACATCCTACCTGCATCCCTATTTCGGGCGACCACCAATCTAAGTTGACATTGATGTCGGAATCGTTGCGGAATGATGGGAGAGTGTGGGTTCCGGCTAAGAAAGATGACCCGCGCAAACCCCAGGATATACCCGAAGAAGAAAGGGACTATTTCCTCGAAAGACGTTATCCTTCCTATGGTAACCTTGTGCCGCGTGACGTGGCATCAAGGGCCATTAAAGAAAGATGCGATGCAGGCTATGGCGTAGGAGCCTCTAAGCAAGCTGCCTACCTCGATTTTGCCGATGCTATCAAACGAATGGGCGAAGATACCGTAAGTGGCAAGTATGGTAACCTGTTCGAGATGTATGAAAAAATTACGGGAGAAAATCCTTACAAAGTGCCTATGCGTATTTATCCTGCTATTCACTATACCATGGGAGGAATATGGGTAGACTATAATTTGATGACTACCGTACCCGGATTATATGCCATAGGCGAATGCAATTTCTCCGACCATGGTGCTAACCGTCTTGGTGCATCTGCTTTGATGCAGGGCCTCGCTGATGGCTATTTCGTGATACCTTATACCATAGGCGACTACCTGGCAACAGAAATTAAAACTAAGCCTATACCGACCGACCATCCTGCATTTGCAGAAGCCGAAAAAACAGTAAATGAGCACATCAACCGATTAATGTCCATCAATGGAAAAACATCTGTGGAGCATTTCCATAAAGCATTGGGAAAAATAATGTGGAACAAATGCGGTATGGCAAGGAATGAAAAAGGACTGAAAGAAGCAAAAGCAGAAATAAGGGCATTACGGGAGGAGTTTTGGAAAGACTTGCGCATACTCGGCAAGACCGATGAATTAAATCCCGACCTTGAAAAAGCAGGCCGTGTAGCCGACTTTATGGAGTTGGGAGAACTATTGGTAGATGATGCCCTACATCGCAATGAATCGTGTGGAGGACATTTTAGGGAAGAATACCAAACCCCCGAAGGTGAAGCTCTGCGTGATGACAACAACTTTGCTTATGTAGCTGCGTGGGAATACAAAGGCTCTGATGCTCCTGCCCAACTGAATAAAGAACCTTTGAAGTTCGAGACGATTCACTTAGCGCAGAGAAGTTATAAATAACATTGGCAGTTTACTGGCAGCCAATAGCTGAAAAGAAAATGGCAGGCGCATATTCATCCACGCCTTTGTTTAAAAAACTTGGTTTGAAGGAAGGCATGAATGTGCACCTCATACATCCCCCTGCAAGTTATATTACACAACTGCAAAAAGATGTAGGTGAAATAACTATAGTTAAGGCCCCATTTGATTTTATACACCTATTCACCAACTCTTACAGAGAATATATAGAAGAGTTACCCACCCTTAAAAAGCAGCTAAAGAAAGATGGCATCTTTTGGGTTTCCTGGTATAAAAAAGCATCGGGCAAAAAAACAGAACTCACCGAAGACATTATTCGCAACTATGCTCTGGAGACAGGCCTTGTAGATCTAAAAATCTGCTCCGTAGACGATGACTGGTCCAGATTAAAACTGGTTTTCCGCCTTAAAGACAGGTAAGGAAAGCTTATTGCTCGTCAGCACTTGGGCCATACATGCCGGGTACAGGCACACCAGCCAACCGAAGATAAACGCTCATTTGTCCGCGATGGTGGTAGTGATGGTTTAAACCCATATTACGAATAGCAGCAACCCGTGGCAAGGTAAAGATTACATGTTCACCATTGCGAAAAGTCCAAGGTGTCATTAATGCTTCGTCCGAGGCATTTTCAAGAGCCTTCAATCCTTCGTTATAGTTCTTATCAAACATTTCCAGGAGTTCCTGGTTATTTTTTGGCAGTTCTAACTTGGGAAAAATACCGGGTTTAGTTACATCCACTTCCGGTGTGTTCATTATCCTGGGAACCCAGGTAATTACATTTGCAATATGCATAGCTTCATTAGCCATAGCACGTGATTTTTCATGCGGCTTGAATGTTGCTTGTTCATAAGGCACACGCTCCAGCATTTTGCGGGTATTGGCCATTTCAAACTTGTACTCCATTATCATTCCGTCTTTAATTGCCATAGTAATTAGATTTTGTGGTTATTTTTTCAAAGATAGTTAAATATAAAAACGGACGGAAAGGAGAATTGCTTTAAGTGGCTATTGATTTATGCAGTTAGTAAATATTTTAATAGTTTATATTTACACTATGAAATGGTTGCCAATCTTATTCTTCTGTCTTTTATTTTCTTTTTTTTCATTTGGCCAGAAGGCTTCTCAAATTTATGATAAAAAGGGAAGGTTAATAGCAGACACTTCCTATTCCATCAGTAAAAGCCAATTGAAATTCTTGCTAAAATTTGAACATGATTTGATTAAGCAGGTAAATTCACTTATATGGTACCCAGAGGCATGTAGGGATGCTAATCTTTCAGATAAAATAACCGTCTCTTTTCAAATAAATGACTCCGGGAAAGTCTCAAATATTGCATTGGAAGGGAAGAAGGGTAAAACATATAGCACGTTTTTTTTAAGTGTTATTAAACACAGTATGGAAAAGATAGAACCTCTTAGTTATTCATTACCTGCTGAGGTAATCTCAAAGAAGTATTTTCTTGTTTTCAATTTTCAACTTATTGAAAACATAAAAAATGATGAAACTTGTTTTTCAAGTGGAATATTTATTATTAAAGGAAAGAAAGAAAAAATAATAACAATAGAATAACAGACAGCCACGTAGATTCTACTGACGCAACATATAAATAGATTGTGTTTACAATTTTTAATTCTCCCCCTGCAATCCATCCCAGCCCTTAGCAGAAAGAGGATGCAGCTTGCCTGCCCTATCACGAAAGGAAATACCATGGGAGGCTGTAACTATTTCACCTATTCGCTTAAGCTTGTCTGAATTTTTGATTTTTTCAAAATCTTTTTTAGATAACGTAAAAAGCAACTCATAATCTTCTCCTCCACTTAATGCATACGCCATAGGAGAAGTTTTAAATTCGTCCGCTACTTTTTTTACGACATCATTTATGGGTATGCGTTCCTCATCAATAATGCAGGCTATTTTACCATCTTCACAGAGATGATGCACTTCGGAGGAAAGCCCGTCAGAAATATCAATCATGGCAGTAGGGACAATATGCTCCGTTTTAAAAAGGCCTATTATATCAACTCTTGCCTGTGGCATAAGCTGTCTTTTCAATACATATTCATAGCCCGTTAAATCAGGTTTGGCTTCAGGATCATTGTTGAACATTTCTTTTCCCCTATTCAATACCAATAAGCCCGCACAGGCGGCTCCCAAATCGCCGCTTACACAAACAATATCGTCTACTTGTGCCGTATTGCGATAGGTAACCTCTTCCTTTTTAGCCCTGCCCAAAATGGAAATGCTAATCACCATTCCGCTATGGGAAGAAATGGTATCACCGCCCACTAAATCTATTCCATACTCCTCGCAGGCAAAGCGCATCCCCTTATATAATTCCTCCAATGCCTCCACCGAAAACTGGTTGGAAACACCTATGGATACTGTAATTTGTGTAGGTATCCCATTCATGGCACATATATCGGATACATTTACCGATACCGCTTTATATCCCAAATGTTGCAGAGGGGTATAGGTCAAATCGAAGTGTATACCCTCGGCAAGCATATCAGTAGAAAAAAGAATCACTTCATCTTTTCCCGGCTCTATTACTGCCGCATCATCCCCTATTCCTTTTATGGAGGAAGGTTGCTTGAGTATAATTTTTTCAGTTAATCTTTTGATGAGCCCAAACTCGCCCAGCTTGCCTACTTGTGTATAGGCTTGCTTGCCATAGCTTCCGGCAGGGTTTTCAGTTTCCACCGGATTTTATTTTTTGTTCTATTGCAGTAGTGGAGAATCCGGGCAGGAACTCAATGGAAACTACCTCTCCCCCTCTTGCTTTTACGGTATCATAGCCTACAATCTGCTCGGGCTTCCAGTCTCCGCCTTTCACAAGCGCATCAGGCTGCACGAGCTTTATTAAATCGGCAGGAGTGTCTTCATCAAACAAAACAACGGCCGTAACATGGTGCAACGATGCCAGTATCAATGCCCTTGAATCCTGGTCCTGTATGGGCCTGTTGGCACCCTTATTTAGTTTTTTAACTGAGATATCAGAATTTAATCCTACAATCAAAATATCCCCCAAATCGGCTGCCTTAGCCAAATAGGTAACATGCCCTTTGTGCAAAATATCGAAGCATCCATTGGTAAATACAATTTTGTTGTCTTTGAACCTCCAGATGGCGATGGCCCTTTTAAGGTCCTCCGGCTTGTATATTTTAGACTGTATGAACTCCGGTTTCGTCATTTTTATTAATTATCGGTAATATTAACAGGGATACTAAGCCCAAAAATACAATTAAAATAAGTTGGGAACCCCATAATATCCATGCAATTGTAAAGGAGATATTTTGCGAAATAAAGTAAATATGGGTAAGAGCGCTTATTACCAACCATTGATAGGCTCCGATTCCTCCGGGGACAGGCGCTATCACTCCAAATGTACCGAACATCAGAACTACCAGCGCATCAGCTAATGTAAGATGGGATGTTTCGCTAAAACAGAAAAAACAAACATAGAGCATAAGCAGGTACATGAGCCATATTGCCACAGAATAGAACCAAAAAAGGAATGGCTTTTTTAAATTACCTACGCTTTTTATTCCACCCAGAAAATTAGTAATGAACTTTCTTACAAATCCAAAAAGATGGTCCTTTTTCTTGTATAAAAACCATACCCCACCGACCAATACAACAACTACCACAATAAGAATAACCGGGTTAATATGTTTTACAGATTCCCACTTGCTTTCGAGAATGGCTGTTCCTTTTACTCTTATAATAGTGTATACTTTGCTGAAGCTCAATAGCAGCATCAGTAAAAAGAAAAGGAACATTACAAGCAAGTCTATTATCCTTTCCACTACTACAGTACCCACCAGCCCGGCAAAAGATATTTTCTCATACCGGCTCAACACGCCGCACCTCGAAACCTCGCCAAGGCGGGGCAGGGCATAGTTTGCCATATAGCCTATTATTACAGAACAGAATGTATTTAGTACACCGGGCTTTTTACCCCCGGTTCCATCTTCTGAAGCCGGGATAGGTTCAATTAATAACCTCCAGCGAAGTGCGCGGAGAAAATGGCTGAAAGCGCCTATTAATAAAGATAAGCCTACCCAAAAATAATTGGCATTGGAGGCGGCTACTTTGATATTTTTCCAATCATCTGCAGTTATTTTCCGTACGATGAGATATATCAAGCCTATTCCTATTCCTAAGAAAAGCACAAACTTCAGTACATTTTTCAGGAATGAATTCAATTACTTTAGTTTGTTGGTCTGGCTATCGGGATAAACTAAAAAGGGCTTAAATACTTTGGCTTCCTCGGGTGTCATGTGGGCATAGGCAATAACAATTACCAAATCGTCTACCAGGGCTTTGCGTGCCGCAGGGCCATTGAGGCAAATGATACCAGAGTCTCTTTGGCCTTTAATGACATACGTTTCCAGCCTTTCCCCATTATTCAGGTTGACTACCTGTACCTTTTCATTCTCAATAATAGAAGCGGCCTCCATCAGGTCCTCGTCGATAGTAATACTACCAACATAATTCAGATTGGCTTCCGTGATCCGTACACGGTGGATTTTTGATTTTAGAAGAGTTATTAGCATAGGGACGCAAAATTATAAAAATTGAAGGATATAGGAGGAGTGCTAAAATCTATTGGGACGAATACCCTCTTAGTTCAGCTTTTGGTAAGCCTGCCACCAGCGATCGGGCATTTCTTCGGAACAGGCAAGCAGGTAATCCTCATAGGAACAAGGAACCAAATGGTGTCTCTCAAATCTGGATTTGTCATCTCCTTTAAAAGGTACTTCCATCCACCAGCGGTCTGTTTTGAGGCTTTTATAAAATACGATTTCGTGCCCGGGTGTTTTAATTACTACCCTGTATTTCATATAGTCTTTTCCCACCACAACCGGGAAGTCACTTTTACGGTTCGAGAAGCCTTCGAGGAAATACCAAATCATTTGTGCGGCAAGATGAGCCGTTTGCCCTCTATTATCAAACGAGGGGTTCAGCTCATAAATACCTACGGAAGATAGCTTATCACTCATGCCTGCATAACGCATAACCTGGCAAGCCTCTTCCCCATATAATCCATTGGGAGTAGCGTTAGCACATGCCGGAGCATCGGACTGGCGGATAGAGGAAATATCAAAGCTCAATATATCTGCATTTCTTACAATAGGTTCTGCTTCTTCTATTTTCGATTGTATGTGACCAAGCCTGTATACATCGAAATACATCTTTTTGAGTGTTTCGATTTCTTCATTGTTTACAAAGTAGCTCTGGTATGCCACCAGGCTCAAATTAAAAAGCAAAGCCGACGGATGCCGGACTATTTTGTTAAGGTAAGAATTGTTATCAATACTGTCTTCGGTTCCTAGGTCTAGTTTACGGTCAACGCAAACAAGATTTATTGTCTGCTTTAGTTTTTGATAAGCAAGATAATTAGCATAAGTTATATCCTGGCTACCGCCAATGATAATAGGAATAATATTATTCTCCAGTAATTCCGAACAAACAAATTCGACTGCATGATAAGTATCCTTTGGAGTTTGCCCTAGTACGAGATTTCCAATATCGGCTACATGTACCCCGGAAATGGCAGAAAGACTATATAGATATTTCCTTACCGCATCAGGTGCAGCATGGCAGCCTTCGTTACCGGAAGAATTACGTGTTTCCCCAACACCCAGAATAGCCATCTGTATCCCATCAAGGTTTGGAAATGCAGATTGGGTGTATTGTTTAATAGAACTACCCCATTGAAATTGTTCATAGGGCTGAACCTCCATATTTGCCGGTACCAGATAGCTTTTTATTTCCATTCACCGGTTGTTTTTATCAGGCTGTTTTTTTTCTCGGAGGATAACTTCTTCTCTTCTTTCCTGCTGATGAGTCCTGCTTAATAATTTCGAGACATTCTTCCAATGTAAGTGAGGCAGGCTCTTTACCTTTTGGTATCTTGTAATTTTTCTTGTCCATAGTAATATATGGACCGTACCTACCATTCAGAACTTGTATTTCAGGGTCATGGGAAAATACCTTTATAAATTTCTCCTTTTCCTTGATACGCTTATCATTAATTAGTTCTATAGCCCTTTCCTCACCAATAGTATACACATCATCTTCTTTGGGTATGGAATAGAATTTCCCATCATGCCTGATATAGGGTCCGAACCTTCCAATACCCGCAGCCATTTCCTTATCTTCATAAGTGCCTATGTTCCGGGGCATTTTAAATAAGTCGAGTGCTTGTTCCAGTGTAATGGTTTCCATTCTCTGGTCAGCGCGGAGTTTGGAATATTTGGGTTTATCTTCCGTTTTCATCTTTTCTTCGCTATCTGCCGGAATATCTCCAATTTGAATCATGGGTCCGTATCGTCCTATTTTGGCGTATACGTTTTTGCCGTTTGCATCCTGCCCCAATAATTTTTCGCCCGATGCTTTTTCTTTTACTGCAGTAGCCTTTGTAACTGTACTATGAAAAGGGTCATAAAACTTGTGAAGCATTTTTGTCCACGACAGTTTACCTTCTGCTATAATATCAAATTCAGCTTCTACATTAGCAGTGAAATTATAATCTAATATCCCTCCAAAATTTTCAATAAGAAAATCTGTTACAACCGAACCAATATCAGTTGGGAAAAGCTTTGCCTTTTCAGCCCCGGTTATTTCGGTTTTGGTGGCTGATTTTATTTCCCCATTTCTAAGAGTAAGCACTTTATAGGGTCTCGTAACCCCTTCTTTATTTTCTTTTACAACATATCCCCTTTTTTGCACTGTTGAAATAGTTGGCGCATAGGTAGAGGGCCTTCCGATACCAAGCGCCTCCAATTTTTTTACCAGGCTTGCTTCCGTGTATCTTGGCGGAGGTGATGGAAACCTTTGTATGGCATTTGCTTCAAAAAAATTAATTTTTTCGTTAACCTTTACCATTGGAAGATTTTCCGAATTTCCCTGTTCTTCTCCCTCGTCGCTCGATTCAGAATAAACGCGGAGAAACCCATCGAAAGTGATTACTTCGCCTGTTGCAATAAAATTATCCTGCGATGCATTCTGTCCGATAGTAATAACCGTTTTTTCAATTTCTGCATTTGCCATTTGAGAGGCTATGGTACGCTTCCTTATTAAATCATACAAGCGCCTTTCCGTATCATTATGCCCTTCTATTTCTTTCGCAGCAAAATTGGTAGGGCGGATTGCTTCGTGGGCTTCCTGCGCCGAAGATGATTTGGTTTTATATTGTCTTGTTTGCACATATTTTGCCCCGAACGTATTTTCAATTTCCTCTTTTGTTCCGTCAATAGCCTGTTGTGAAAGATTTACGGAGTCTGTACGCATATAGGTAATGTCCCCACGTTCATATAAACTCTGGGCAACACGCATGGTTTGCAACACAGAAAAGCTAAGCTTGCGGCTTGCTTCCTGTTGCAAAGTGGATGTTGTAAAAGGAGCTGAAGGGGAACGTTTGGCAGGTTTCTTTTCAAGATCCCTTATAAAAAATTCTGTTCCTTTTATTTTATCGAGAAAATCATGTGCTTCTTTTTCTGTATTATATCTTTTATCCAGTTCGGCATGGAAGTTTGTACCATTTGTATTAAAAAGCCCGTCTACCTTAAAGTAAGGAACAGCTACAAATCCATTAACTTCCCTTTCGCGCTCTACAATCAAACGGACTGCCACCGACTGAACCCTTCCCGCAGAAAGAGCAGGTTTTACTTTCCTCCATAATACGGGTGAGAGTTCATACCCTACTAAGCGGTCAAGCACACGCCTTGCCTGCTGTGCATCTACAAGAGCACGGTCAATATTGCGAGGGTGTTTAATAGCCTCCTCAATAGCACTCTTTGTAATTTCATGATAAACTACCCGGCGGGTTTTCTTTTCATCTACTCCTAGTTCCATCAACAAATGCCATGCAATAGCCTCCCCTTCCCGGTCCTCATCCGTTGCAAGCCAAACAATTTCAGATTCCTTAGCTAGTTTCTTTAATTCACTCACTACCTTCTTTTTATCGGCAGAAACAACGTATTCAGGGGCAAAGTCATTAGCAATATCTATACCTATTCCTTTTTCAGGCAGGTCGCGAATATGTCCTATACTTGACCTGACTATAAAGTCCTTGCCCAAATATTTTTCAATCGTTTTTGCTTTAGCGGGTGACTCTACAATCAATAAATTTTTTGCCATACAATTTTTAAGATAAAGAAGCTGTATAGGTCTCTTTTAACAGCCCGCAAAAATGAGTATCTATTTTCGAATAACCAAACTTTCTTTGAAAATACCTTATAATCAACACACTCATAAGGTATAAACGACCCGTCCAAATACCCCAAGCGGTAATTTGTATCCGGTTGAAGATGCTAAAAACAGCTCCCCGGTTTGGAGGTTCTTATACTTTTTCTTTAAAAGATTTTCAATTATAAGAGAAGAAAAACCCAGGGAATACGTATTGAGAACCAACAAATGCCTTTCCGGGTCAAGAATTTGAAGCACGCTGTTTACCATCTCATTCAGGTTGTCTTCCAGTTTCCATTGCTCCTTATCCGGTCCATGTCCATAAGCGGGCGGGTCAAGGATTATTCCCTGGTACTTGCTGCCCCGTTTTATTTCCCGTTTCACATACTTCATAGCATCTTCAATAAGCCACCGTATATTATCCAGCTTCGATAACTCCATATTATTTTTTGCCCAGGTTACCACCTGTCTTACAGAATCTAAATGAACAACATCTGCCCCGGCTGCTTTAGCCGCTAAGGATGCTCCGCCGGTATAAGCAAATAAATTAAGAAAGCGGGGTGGCTGAGTGCCCTTAAAGGAAGAAAGGTTATTATATATGTAATCCCAATGAACTGCCTGTTCGGGAAAAACGCCAACGTGCTTAAAGGAAGTGAGTGATAACTTGAACCGTATAACAGGGCCATTAGGTAAGCTATATCCTATTTCCCAATTATCGGGCATGGGTTTTAATTTTTCCCAATCACCTGCATAGCTGGAATGAGGCACAAACCTCACATGGGCTTTTTTGTTCCAATCCGTATTACTTAATGCCGGATTCCAAACAGCTTGTGGCTCGGGACGTATTGTAATATATTCTCCAAAGCGTTCCAGCTTTTCAAAATTGCCGCAATCAATAAGCTCGTAGTCGGAAAAATGGGAGGGGTTTAGAAAATCCATTGTCAATGGAAAAGATTAAAACTAATCATTGATATGCTCATGGCGTTCCACATATTCTATAATCTTGCCTGCAATATCGTTACCGGTTGCTTTCTCAATACCTTCCAGCCCCGGCGAGGAGTTAACTTCGTTTACAATATATCCTCTTTTGGTGGGCAGCATATCAACTCCGGCAACACCCAGGCCAAGATGGCGTACAGACCTAACGGCAAGCGCCTTCTCTTGTGTAGTAAGTTTTACGACTTCGGCAGTTCCCCCGCGGTGAAGATTTGACCTAAAGTCTCCCCCTACGCTTTTACGCCTCATGGCACCTACTACCTGCCCATCTACTACAAAAGCACGGACATCAGAACCTTCGGCCTCTTTTACAAATTCCTGCACTAATATATTTACCTGTACATCCAAAAAGGCTTCAATAACAGATTTGGCAGATATGCGGGTTTCAGCTAAAATAACACCCAAGCCCTGTGTACCTTCCAATAGCTTAATAATTACAGGTATTCCGCCAACCTGATCAATAACGCTATCCACATTTCGTGGTGAATAGGCAAATGCCGATTTGGGTATAGGTATCCCGCCTTTGGCGAGTAGTTGAAGACAACGCAGTTTATCCCTTGCCCGAACCAGTGCCTGTGATTCAACAGCAGAAAATATTTTCATCATCTCGAACTGGCGTGCTACAGCTGCTCCGTAAAAGGTTACAGATGCACCAATGCGGGGAATGATAGCATTCACATCTATTACCTCTTCGCCTTTATAATAAACGTGGGGTTTACCCTGTTCAATTACTAATACACATTTTAAATGGTCGAGCACCACCATCTCATGCCCCCTTACTGTTCCAGCTTCCATAAGTCGTTTCGTAGAATACGACTCGGGACTCCTTGATAAAATCGCAATTTTCATAAAATATTCTGTCCTATAACTTGGCAAACATAAGTATTATTCAGAAAATGGAGTTTTAAGATAATGTTAAGTAAAAGTATATACCTTAGCTTTACGTCTATTTCGCAGGGCAATGAATGACTTTTACGATATGATATACGAAGTAGTCCGCCAGATACCAAAAGGAAGGGTTACTTCATATGGGGCTATTGCAAAATACCTGAGTTCGGGGCAATCTTCCCGAATGGTGGGCTGGGCCATGAACAATTCCCATGCACAGAAGCCGCCGGTGCCTGCCCACCGGGTGGTGAACCGCAACGGGCAACTTTCAGGTAAGCATCATTTTGGGGCGCCGGGCACTATGGAAACATTGTTGAAAAAGGAAGGCATTAAAGTAAAAAAGGATACCATCGTAAATTTTGAAAAAGTGTTCTGGGACCCTGCGACAGAACTAAAACTTTAAGAGATTTTTAATTCATAACTTTGCAGAAAATTTAGAAATATGATAACACAGGAACAGGTAATAGAGGCGTTAAAAAATGTAATTGATCCCGATTTTGACAAAGATATTGTTACCCTCGGAATGGTTCAGGACCTGAAAATTGAGGGGAAGAAGGTAAATTTCACCGTGGTGCTTACTACCCCTGCATGTCCTATGAAAGAGATGATTCACAAGGCTTGTGTGAATGCTGTAATATACTATGTGGATAAAGAGGCAGAAGTAAACGTGAACATGAGCTCGAAGGTTACTTCCAAAAGAGCCGGAAAAGAAAATGTATTACCCGGGGTGAGGAACATTATTGCGGTTGCATCAGGAAAGGGGGGCGTCGGCAAATCAACCGTTTCGGCTAACCTGGCTGTGGCACTTGCCAAACAGGGCGCAAGGGTTGGCTTGCTGGATGCAGATATATATGGACCGTCTATTCCCATTATGTTTGATGCCGTGAATGACAAACCATTGTTGGAAGACAGGGACGGCAAAACATGGATGCTTCCATTGGAACATTATGGAGTAAAGCTTCTTTCCATAGGTTTCTTTTTAAATGACGGACAGGCAGTAGTTTGGAGAGGGCCTATGGCATCTAAAGCGTTAATGCAACTCATTAATGATGCCAGCTGGGGAGAACTGGATTACCTGCTTATTGATTTGCCTCCCGGAACAGGGGACATACAAATTTCATTAGTTACCAATGCACAAATTACCGGAGCAGTGATAGTAAGCACCCCGCAAAATGTGGCACTTACGGATGTACGTAAATCCATAGCCATGTTTACACAGAAAACGATTAATGTTCCGATACTTGGCATAGTAGAGAATATGGCCTACTTTACACCTGCTGAATTACCTGACAATAAATATTTCATTTTTGGAAAAGATGGAGCCAGGCATCTTGCAGAAGAACTCCATGTTCCTTTACTGGGGCAGATTCCATTGGTGCAAAGCATCTGCGAAGCAGGCGATGCCGGAAGACCGGCCGTATTGCAAAATGATACTCCTCAAGCTATGGCATTCAACGAGCTTGCAGGAAACCTAGCACAGCAGGTGGCTATAGCTAATGAGAAAAAAATGGAAAGTAAATTGGAGCCCATAGCCTAACAGGGGGCTTAAGCTCTACCTCTCACATTGAATCGAATCTAACTTATATTCATCTTCCATTTCGATAAAATGAAAGATGAGAACTACATCATACGCACCCGCGATATTATAACAGGGGGAGTATTGCTTTGACGCATGAACACTTATGCGTACACTTACTCCGTCACAAATTGTATCGTCTTCATCTTCCCTATCTCTCGGCCTCGAATCATTGTAACTCATCTCTATCATATCACTGCTTATTTCTCCAATTTCATACCTTAAAAAGCGAGAAAAAGTAGTGGAATAACTGTGTTTAAAATTTCGTTTTGTCAGCTTCAGGGTATCCCTGCTCTTTCCCCAACTAAATTTCCCGGTATCACAATAGGCTTTACTATTAAACGCATTAAAACATCCGGCACGTACAGGAAATAGAAAGCATTGCATAATTGCATTGGTATCATTATTGGCAACGTCTTTTTGAAATTCGGTCCAGAATTGTTTAAAGCCGGAACATAGGTGGTCCCTGATGACAATATTAGAAGTTCCTTGATTTTGCTGGGAATAAACAATAGTTGAACTTGCTATTATTACTAAAATAATTGATAAAATAATCTTATGCCTCATCCTAAACTACATTTCTAAATTTGAATCATTCTATCCGAATACTTTTCCAAAGAACTCTTCCATTTTGCCTGCGGTCTGAACTTTGATAGTGGTTTTTTCAGGGATACTTTTTTTATTATAGCGGGAAATAAATATTTGCTCAAAGCCCATTTTTTCAGCCTCTGCAATACGTTGCTCAATGCGATTAACAGGACGAATTTCTCCTGAAAGCCCTATTTCGGCTGCAAAACAAAATTTTGGCGAAACAGGAATTTCTTCGCTGGAAGAAAGTATGGCAGTAACAATAGCCAAATCAGTAGCAGGGTCATCTACTTTTATTCCGCCCGCAATGTTCAGAAAAACGTCTTTTGTCCCTAACCTGAATCCACAACGCTTTTCAAGCACTGCCAGCATCATGGAAAGCCGGCGTAAATCATATCCCGTAGAGGAACGCTGCGGAGTACCATACACAGCAGAGCTTACAAGGGCTTGCGTTTCTATCAATAAAGGACGGGCACCTTCCGTTATAGCAGCAATTGCGACCCCGCTTACCGGCTCTTCACGAGCCGTGATAAGCACTTCGGAAGGATTACTTACTTCACGCAATCCTGCACCTGTCATTTCATAAATTCCTAATTCATTCGTTGAACCAAAGCGGTTTTTAGTGGTTCGAAGCAAACGATATAAATGATGTGTATCTCCCTCAAACTGCAACACAGTATCAACCATATGCTCCAATACTTTTGGTCCTGCAATAGAACCATCTTTGGTAATATGCCCGATGATAAAAACAGGAACATGTGTAGTTTTTGCATAGCGCATCAGGTCAGCCGTGCATTGGCGTATTTGCGATATGCTTCCCGGAGACGAGTCAATCTGGCTAGTATAGAGTGTTTGAATAGAATCAACAATCAGCAACTGGGGTTTCACTGCCTCAGCCTGCTGAAAAATATTTTGGAGCAATGTTTCAGTAAGTATATAACACTGGGGGTTTTTAATCCCAATGCGTGTAGCCCGCATATTGAGCTGCTCCCGGCTTTCTTCGCCTGAAATATAAAGTACCTTCAGGTTTTTAACCGTCAATGCAATTTGCAAGAGTAATGTAGATTTACCAATACCCGGCTCACCACCAAATAAAGTAAGAGAGCCAGGTACAAGCCCGTCTCCTAACACTCTGTTTAATTCTTTATCGGGAATAGGTATGCGTGTAGAGTCTTCATTTACAACATCAGTAATTAGCATGGGCTTATCTATTGGTGCAGTGAATGAGTTGGTAGTTTTAACCTCAGATTGTATAACCTCTTCTACGTATGTGTTCCATTCCCCGCATGCCGGGCATTTACCTATCCATTTAGGGGATTGGGCTCCGCAGTTTTGGCAGAAAAAAGCACTCTTTACTTTTGCCATAGTCTGGTAATTTGATAATTCGGTTTTATATAAACTTTATTTTCCTTGCTGCAAAGGCGCACATCCTTAGCAGGAGAAATCCATGCTTGAAGCGGGAAATATTGGTAGAGCCATAAGTCCTATCCCTATAGCGTATGGGAATTTCAACGATTTTAAGATTTAGCTTATACGCACCAAATATCAAATCGAAATCGCCAAAAGGGTCAAAGTCGCCAAAGAATTTGCGGTTTTCAATCAATCGCTTATAATCTTTTTTAAAAATAACTTTTGTGCCGCACAAGGTATCTTTAAAGGATTGCTCAAGCAGCCATGTAAAAGCCCAGCTGAAAAATTTATTTCCCAACAGATTCAAAAAGCGCATAGCCTGTTTTTCCATAGGATATACGAGACGGGAACCATTAATAAAATCGCCCTTGCCTGAAGCAATTGCATTATAAAATTTTGGCAAGTCTTCCGGCGGAACAGTAAGATCTGCATCCAAAATCATTAATATATCGCATGTTGCAATATCAAAACCAAGCCGCACCGCATCACCTTTCCCTTTGCCTTTTTGCTTATCAATTTTTATATCATGCGTAGCTGCATACTTTTTCTGAATCTCCTGAATCTTATCCCAGGTATCATCTGTGGAGTTCCCCTCAATAAAAATTATTTCGAGGTGTTTCCCGAATTTTGGAAGGCGGGTGATAGCATTTTCAATATTGCCGCTTTCGTTTCGTGCAGGAATGACAATAGAAACCGAGTATTTCTTATCTGCCTCATCCGAAGTAATTTCGGGTATGGGCTTTGCAAAAGCAAATTGGTTAATACAAAAATACCTGAACAAGGGAAGCTTTGCAATAAAGCTATTAAACAAGGGGGATATAATAGGAATATATACCGGGAAAAGCATACGTCTTGCATTACGGTAAACATCAAACCCTGACACGTACAAGAGGTTATTCATGTCCCTCAGAGTAACCCAATTTTGGTGATGAGGGGCGGACTTTAGGTGCAATGCTTCTGCCAATTTTAGCAAAGGCTCCCAGAAATAATTATAATAGCTGACAATAATTTTAGTTTGGGGATGACAAAGATGTTGTAAGCCCTGGAAAACCTTTTCTATATCTTCCAGATAGCCTACCAAATTAGAAAGTATAATGAGGTCGAACTTTTCATTTAATTGAATGTCTTCGGCATTCATACAATGAAACTCTATGGCCGGATATTGCTTTTTAGCATTTTCAATCATAGCCGGGCTAAAGTCAATACCTACTTTGCGTTTCCCTTTTATCTTGCCTATTAATTCGCCAGTTCCGCAACCAATTTCCAATACCGATACTTCGTCCTGCGAAAAATAATTGCAATAAAAAGTAATATCCCTCCAATAATAGCCATTCAGCCATCCTTTATGGGAATGCTTTTGAGCATATTTCTCAAAAAATTCGAGGTGTTTACTTGCTTCTATTGTCACAGTTCTCTAAAATTGACCGGTAAAAATAACTATAATCTTCTCAATAGCTATACCGGGTTCTTGAACTCCTTATAAATCACACTTTCCCTACAAGCAATTTTTTCTGTATGTTTGAAATATGACAACCATATTTGGTCATAGAGGAGCCAGGGGGATATATCCTGAAAACACGCTGGAGGGATTTCTTTATGCTACAGCACTTGGCATAGAAGGCCTTGAACTGGATGTTGTAATTTCCAAGGACAAAAAGGTAGTTGTGTCCCACGAACCCTGGATGAACCCGAGGACCTGCACCAAACCAAATAATTCCAAAGTGAGTTTTCTGAGAAGAAAAAACCTTTACCGAATGAAATATGGCTTTATACGTGAATATGACTGCGGTATACGTGGCAACCCTGACTTCCCCCACCAGAAAAAGATACCGGCTTATAAACCTTTACTTTCCGAGGTTATTGAAAAAGTAGAAGCCTTACTTCATTCTAATAATCTTCCTCCTGTTACCTATTTGATTGAAATAAAAAGCAAGCATCGAACGGATGAGCTATTGCATCCTCCTCCCGAGGAATTTGCCGAGCTGGTAGTGAACGAACTACTCCGATATAATATCAATAATCGTGTTATTATACAATCTTTCGATATGCGCCCATTGAATAGTATTCACGCCATGAACAAGGGTTTTAAACTAGGCATGCTGGTTCGTAATCCACGTCTTATCAGGGCAAGAAGAAGAATCCTCAATTTTACCCCGGATACTTGTGGCGCATTTTATCAACTGGTAAATGAAAGATGGCTCAAACGTATCCACGATTGGGGAATGAAAGCTTATGTATGGACCGAAAATGAAAAACGTGATATGAGGCGTCACCTTGCTATGGGTATAGATGGTATTATTTCCGATTACCCGGGAAAAGTTTTAGAAGTAAGAAAGGAAATGAAAAAATAAATTCCGAACCTACCTAAATTTTATTGAGTACAGTTCCCAATTATCGGGCAAGTCCTCCATCTTTACCAAAGAATCTTTCGTTTTCAAATATTCCCAGTTAAGCATGGGGTTTTTATTTTTCCATGTATCACTGAATAATTTTTCATTAAACAATACCATCGCATTTTTTTGAACGGAAGGCAAGGTGTCCAGTTTCACCTTATACATGTTTACTATTTGTCCCGTAAAGCCATATTGACTCACAGCACCATCAATAGAGAACGTATAAAGGGTGGCAGGATTATACTTAACAACTTCGGTAGAAATCTCTTTTTCAATTCTATTATAATGATAAAAGGGAATAAAAACCCGGACAAAAAAACCAATTTGAATAATAAAACAGACTCCTACTATTATTGGAACGAGCATAGCGGGTTTCTTATTATTCAAAAAGTTTTTTGCTTCGATAAAACCAGAAAAAAAGATGATGAGTATAAATGGGAACGTAAGTATAAGGTGACGTAAATCCTGGAATGGAATACCTGCAAGAAATAAAGCGTACAATAATACACTTGAAATAAAAATCCATTGAATAACTGTTATGCCTCTATTTACAAAGGATTTAATACTTACTGATACAAATAGAATTCCCAAAAAACAATAGGCAGGATGAACAAGATTAAAAAAACAGAATATGGTATTAGGAAAAGTATAGACTTTATCCCCATCAGCAGCGTTGAATGTGGAACGGAAAAAATTTGTGAAAGACCAGCTTTGAAACCAACTATTTTTTAAAAAATCTATTGGATAGTCTTGGTAAATTAAAAAATGTGGAAGTATAACCAATGCTATTGCTATGAGCGAGAGTAAAAGGGTTTTTATATTGAATCTTTTTAAGAAATAATAGGCTGCAAAAACAGCAGGAATAATTAATATAACAAAAGCAGCATACCGGGTGCAAATAGCAGCAGTGGTAAAAATTACAAACCAAATGAAAAATGCATTTTGTTTTTGTTCCTTATATTTTATAAAGTAATATGCAGCAGCAGTTATAAGAAATAAGCAAAGGCTGTCGGACATTATCGTAAGGGAAGCCCTAAGGAGATATGGTGAAAACAGAAAAAATAAAAAAACAAAAGAACGAACGATTCCGGGTACTTCTTTATAAATAGCTTTTAAAATCTTCTCCAAGTAAATACCCGACAATACAAACGAGACTACTGAAACAAATTGAAGTGCAAATAAAGTTTTAAAAAGGACGGAAAATATAACTCCGGAGATAGGATATAGCAGTGGCCAATAAAATTTACCCGGATTGGTACCATGTTTAACAAAATCGAGTAGTGAATTCGTATAACGGAGATACTCATAACTATCCTGTCCATATAAGCCGTTGAAACTTGCAATAAGAGTAAAACAAATCAGTAATATGAACAAAAGCAAGTAAAGCCTATATTCCCAAAGCCCGTTGAAAATTTTACGGAACATGGTTATTTTTCTTTATGAATTACCGAACCCGATAAAGACTTATTGAATGCTATATAAATAAGTACGAGAATAGCTGCAACACCTGTGATTGCAAATGTATAGAAGGAACCAAATTTATACCATATAAAACCTGCCAGGGAACTAGCAATGAGAGTTGCTATACTTTGCAAACCTGATAACATGCCAATAGCAGTGGCAGTATCTTTTTTGTCGCATATATTGCTGACCCATGCCTTAGAAATGCCTTCGTTACAAGCATAGAATAATCCATAGCAGAAAAGCAACCCAAGATATACGTAGCTGTTACTTTGATGAGCGCTCATGCCAAAATACACGAAAGCAAAAATTAATAATCCCAAAAGGAATATTCTTTTTACCCCAATTTTATCTGCAATTATCCCGGCAGGAAATGATGTGAGTGCATATACAAGATTGTAAAAAATGTAAATACCTATCAATGTCATATCACTCATTCCTGATTCTTTCATCTTCAATATCAGGAATGCATCGGAGCTATTGAATAAAGTAAAGAATACTAATGCAACCACCAGCGATTTATATGCTGCAGAGCTACGTTTCCAGTAATCAAACTTTGGGAACAGGCGCACTTGTGTTGCAGGCTTAGGCTCTGCTTTATTTTCTTTAATTAGAAATGTTAGAAATACTGCCACTATCCCCGGGAAAATAGAAAAAAGAAAAAGAGTGCTGTAATTTTCGGGATGGGTATAAAGGAAAATCAGTGCGATGGAAGGACCGATAGCAGCTCCAATGGTATCCATTGAGCGGTGAAAACCAAATACTTTTCCCCTGTCTGCATGGGCAGATTCATCAGAAAGAATGGCATCGCGCGCACCGGTGCGGAGGCCTTTTCCAATCTTATCGAATGTTCGCCCCAATAAAACCCAAAATGGATTGGCAATAAAAACTATCATGGGCTTAGCAACTGCACTTAACCCATATCCCCACCGTACAAAAGGTGTGCGCTTTCCTATATGGTCAGACATTTTTCCGAAATAGCCCTTGCTTAGCCCGGCAATAGCTTCAGCAATTCCTTCAAGAATACCAATAATTAAAACAGAAAATCCAATTGACGTAAGATAGAGTGGCATA
>Ga0206994_1034_pt1 | contig 29461 bp, 29 predicted proteins | sample Alteio_BWMinCont_4_FD_153485 | JGI IMG/M metagenome (GOLD analysis project Ga0206994, IMG submission 153485) | Enriched cells from forest soil in Barre Woods Harvard Forest LTER site, Petersham, Massachusetts, United States -... | ecosystem: Environmental > Terrestrial > Soil > Temperate forest >...
ACTACAGTGGCAGGCGACGGTGCAATGGGTTACAGTGGCGACAGTACTGTGGCCGCTACTTCCCATACCAATAGCCCCAACGATATTATATTCGATAAAAAAGGCAACCTGTACTTTGATGAAGAATACCCAGATGGCAGTATGTCTATGGTGTTCAAGGTTATCTTAAATCCTCTTGATGTGCCTGAAACTCCTAGTGTCGGTTATGTTACAATATCACCCAACCCCTCCACCGGTGTATTTAACGTGACCACAACTGCACAGCAAACAAACACCAGGGTTGTAGTATTCAACAATATGGGTCAGTTGGTTGCTACACAGAAAATAGCTGGCAATGCTGCACAAGTAAACCTGAAAAAAATGCCTGACGGAATATATTTCGCCAGGGTGATGAACGAAACGGGTGCCGTGATAACAACCGAAAAACTGGTAAAGATGGAATAAAGAATATACCCACCCCCAACTGGTCGAAGCGTTTGCTTCGTCCTAAAACCCACGATGTTCTAGATGTTCTGAAAGACATCTGGAACTAGCCAATAAAATCCGTTCTGCGAACGCCATTCAATGTTATGCAGCTAAATTAAAGAACTTCCCACGCCAGGCATTCTACGGATAAAAACAATTAACTACTATCCGACAACTATATACTGCGGGCTACCAACCTTTTTACTTATACATCGTGTCTTTATATAAAACTCCCCCAATATGAAGAACCTAAAAAACCTGCTCCTAGTTGTGTTTATATTTATTTGCGGCACTGCAAATGCACAGATGATGGTAAGGATTGCCGGTACCGGTGTATGTGATACTGTAGGCAATGGCGGCCCGGCCAAATACGCAACAATATGTGCTCCATGGGGTATGACAATGGATAGCTCAAGTAATATCTATTTGAACAACTGGAGCTTTCAAGTTATCCAGAAAATAGCTGCTAATGGCATCATAAGTCGGTTTGCAGGCAACGGTACCAATAACTTTCTCAACCAAGTATCGGGTGCATTTTCAATAGTATCGGGTGCGAGTGCAGATACTACGCCAATGCTCAATGTCATGTACCTTACCAATGACATAAACAATAATATACTTGTTTCTATGGCATGGGGCATGGTGGTGAGAATATCTACAAACGGCATTATTACTGTGGTAGCGGGCAGCGATACCGCAACTGCTTACAGGGAAGGGGTGCCCGCAACTACTGTAAATCTTGGGCCTATAAGTGCCATAACAACCGACAAGGAAAACAATCTCTATATAGCACATGCCGATTTTTTGATGTATGGCTCCACTACCAATGGTTATATCTCTAAGGTAACCCCGGCGGGCATTATCACTCGTTATGCCGGCCTCGGCACATCAACTGCCGATGGCACACCGGCCCGCCAGGCCATTATAGACCATCCGTTAGGGTTGATCACAGACGATGCAGACAACCTGTATATTTCCTGCGACGATAGTTTTATCGTTAAAATAGACAACAAAGGCATTTATTCTTTTTACGCAGGTAACGGAACCAACCCTGCTGATGGCGTTGGCATTAGTGATGCAGCTATTTATCCTGATGCCCTTGCATTCAGCCCCGATGGTGAATTGTATTTTGCTGAACGTAATAACGCAAAGATCAGGAAGATATCAAAAGCGGGTATTGTTACTACAGTGGCAGGTGACGGTGTATGGGGTTACAGTGGCGACAGTACAGTGGCCGCTACTTCTCATATCAATAGCCCCAATGATATTATATTCGATAAAAAGGGCAACCTGTACTTTGATGAAGAAGACCTAAATAGCAGTATGTCTATGCTGTTCAAGGTCATTTTAAATCCTCTTGATGTGCCTGAATCCCCTAACGTCGGGGATGTTACCATATCACCCAACCCCTCCACAGGTATCTTTAATGTGACTACAACTGCACAGCAAACAAACGCAAAGGTTGTAGTATTCAACAATATGGGCCAGCTGGTTGCTACGGAGAAAATTGCGGGCAATGCTGCACAAGTAAACCTGAAAAAAATGCCTAATGGAATATATTTTGCACGGGTAACAAATGAAACCGGTGCCATAATAACAACTGAAAAACTGGTAAAGATGGAATAAAGAATACGTCCTTTCCACTGGCACGCAGTCTTCCGATAGGATGACTCGTGCCTACCCAAAGTAGCCGGTCTCCCGACCGGAATTTGAAAGGCTGAAGCTTAAAGTTTGTCCTCAGCTGTTCGATATTCGGAACCTGTAGTTTGATGTTTTTGTTGGTTTTTGGACGGATTCTTATGAGGTAGAATCGTTTAGTTTGGCAGAACAGTAGTACTGCTGCCTGCACAAAGCTTCGTCGGCTGTAGCTGTCATAGCTGCCGACTGCCTTTTTCGAGCCCAAAGGGCCTACTTTCTTTTGGGCATGCAAAAGAAAGTAAGGAAATGAAGGGCCGATTTTGTGAGAAAATAGGTTCCGAACATTTGTGGGTGAAACTTCTCCGAGCAGGGGATGCACCAGACGGCGTCTGTAGCACCAATGCAAAACAATCTTGTGGAACACTACGATCCGTGGAACTGTGCACATCTTCTTTTGGTAAACCACTTCTACCAATAGTATCTTGCACCGTTGTTGTATTTCCAGGCAGCTCAATTCAACACACACAAAATGTCCGTTCCCGTTTAAATATTCCAACAGACATTTTAGATTGCTCAACTATTGAAATGCAATCCAGTAAAGGTTTTCACCAAAAATTTAAAATGTCTGCCAATGGACATTTTAAGACATTCTGTTGAGCCCTTTAGCAACTATAGTGATGTAGCAATTTCATTTATTTGCTTTAAATTTGTTTTATGCCAGTTATATCAATGTTTTACGGCTTAATTATTGCGATGTATTATTTAGATACAAAGCAGCATAATTTGCCTCATATACATGTCAAATATGGTGAAATGGAAGGTGTGTATCAATTACCAGATGGCAAACTGCTTTAAGGTTCATTGCCTTCAAATAAAGAAAAATTAGTACAGGCATGGATAGAAATCCATCATGAAGATTTAATGGCAAACTGGCAATTGGCTGTTTCAGGAAACAAAGTTTTTACCATTGATCCATTAAAATGAAATTATGAATCCGAGAATCACAAATGTGTTATACGAAACGCCTTATAAGCTGCTCCTTACTTTTGCTAATAAAGAGGTAAAGGAATTTGATTTCAGTAGCTATCTGCAATACCCTGTTTATAGCCCCTTAAAGGATGAAATATATTGCCGTAAAGCAAAAGTCTTAAACGGAACGGTGGTATGGGACGACAGTATAGATTTTGATCCAGATACGTTGTACCTGGATGGTAAAGTAGTTTGAAAAAATATTTTTCTATAATTATCTGCGGTCCTACAAAATGTCCGTTCCCGTTTAAATATGTCTACAGACATTTTAAAAGGCGGATGCACTGAAACCCTAACCAGCAAAGGTTTTCACCAAATACTTAAAATGTCCCCAACGGACATTTTAAGACATTCTGAGGAAAAAAAAGACATTTTAGTACCAGCCCGGTACACCCCCTCTGATCTCTGGTTTTTGTGGTATCACACTCCACAGTCTCAAAAATCACTTTAACCATAAAAATCATAGTTCAGACAAACAACTTCACAATAATTGCTCCACCTCCAAACAGACATTTCCATATAAAACCCTTACCAGTATCGCATTTCAGCCAATTACCAAAATGTCTCCCAACGGACATTTTAAGACATTCTGAAGGAAAAACAGACATTGTATGTCGCGCGCAAAAGTGGTGACACATGGCTAGCACCCGTCACATCCCGCATTTCTATCACATTGTTGTAACTTTGCACGCTATGACATTTCAGTTGCCCGTAATGGATGAAAAAGTGAAACCACACCAGGTTACAGGATTGCACTTGCTCAGTGCCTTCGTAATAGCCGGTATCGGGGCATTCTTTTACCTGCTGTATGCCGATGTAAAATGGGCAGGATTAGCAATGATGATTGCAGGGTTGATGCTCTTATTCATTTCACTTTTTAAGATAAAATGGATCACACAAGGCATTAACAACAGGATATTCAGGGTGTTTGAGCTGATTATTTTATTAAGTGCTGCCGCCTACCTATCGTCGCAACATAGATGGATGCCCACTATTGTACCAGGTAGTCTATCGCTTGCACTATTATTTGCGCTGTATTGGGAACGGGGCGCTTATAAAAACCTTACTATACAGGTAAGCAAGGAGGGGATAAAACTCCCGGTTACCTCGCGCAAACGGCAGGTACATTGGCACGAGGTGGAACAGGTGCTGCTGCGTTATGGCATACTCACCATAGACTGCCACAACAACAGGCTGTTTCAGTATCATGTAGAACCTGCTGGCGTAGATAAAGAAGCTTTTGAAAACTACTGCAGCGATAATGTAACTGCTAATATTGATAAACGTGAAAAAGATTGGTAGTCGTGCTGCCCTTTGTGTTGATAAATTATTTTGTGCATTTTTTTGATTTTTAAGTCATGTTAGATACTTCGCCATACATACTATACTCTGACGGGGACGGTAATATTTTTGAGGATACCACGCTATATGCCGTGGGCAGGATGGGTTGGGACGCAGTACCCGTACCAGAGGACGAATGGATAGAACTACCCGAGGGTGGGAGCCTTTATGAGTTGCCGGGCCGTAAAGGCATAGGTATAGACGTAGAAACAGGCGAGATGCGCCTGTGCGAAAAAGGCTGGGCAGTAGCCGCTTTTATACCACCGGCACATACTGGCTTATACATAGCAGCTTATGAAACTCAGGCTGACGCACCAACACTGCCCTTGTTCTGCTACACTGCAGCAAGCTGGCTCAACGATAAATTTTATGTTCCCGCAGTACGCATAGAGCAAGACATACGGCAAGAAAGCGCGGGCTTTGATGACGCCAAAGTGCAGATCGGTGTAAAAGACATGCTGGCTCACTATCCGCAAAATCGCTTGGTGCAGCACCTGGCCAATAACTGTGCGCTCACTTATCATTGCCCGGCTGCCCGCAATTACTTTATGGGTCGTTGGGAATGCCCTGTACCTTCTTCACCGGCGTGCAATGCCAATTGTATTGGTTGTATTTCCTTCCAGCCCGAGGAAGAAACCATTGTATCTACACAAGACCGTTTGCAGTTTAAACCAACTGCTGAAGAAATAGTTGAATTTACAGTACCGCACCTTGAAACTGCTCCATACCCCATCATTAGTTTTGGGCAGGGTTGCGAGGGTGAGCCACTGCTGATGTGGGAAACCATTAAGAAATCTATCATAGAAATACGCAAGCATACCAGCAAAGGCAGCATCAACATCAATACCAACGGCAGCAAACCTGCCGCTGTAGAAGAACTGATGAAGGCTGGCCTGAACAGTATAAGGGTAAGTACCAACAGCGCCCGTGCCGATATTTATACCAAGTACTACCAGCCCAACAACTACCGGTTTGAAGATATAGTTGAAAGTCTGCGGGTGGTAGATCGTTACAATGGCTGGTCATCTATCAACTACTTTGTATTCCCGGGTATGACAGATAGCATTGCCGAATACGAGGCCTTGCGTGAGCTGATAAAGACCACAAACCTTAAAATGATACAGTGGCGCAATTTCAATATAGACCCCGATTGGTACCTGGGTAAAATGGGCATTACCGATACCGGTGAATGCATGGGTGTAGGCCAGTTGCTGGAGCTGATACGCGAAGAATTTCCCGCGCTCAAGTTCGGCTACTTCAACCCACCATCAGAGCGCATGAAGAACTTTGATGCGGACTTTGCACATTGGTAGAACTATAGGCTGGTAAGGTGACTACAATAACTTGTGGCTAAACTTTATCAGGCTAAACCCTTGTACTGCGATAGAAAATACTACGACAATATAGGTTATTGCCAGCAAAGGGTCGTGCCATGCATTTTGTGGTAGTGAGAGTGCCAGTGCAATTGACAACCCACCGCGCAAACCACCCCAGGTAAGTATGCCTATAACATTCTTTTCAAACTTCATACCCAGGCTTAGTATCGATATGGGCAGCGCTACTGATAGCCAGCGCGCCAGCAGCGCAATAACTATAACTGCACAACCAGCTAAAAGTAATGGGCCATCCATTTTAATCACCAGCATTTCAAACCCTACCAGTAGGAATAGTATAGCATTGAGTATCTCATCCATCAGTTCCCAAAATTTTCCAGTGTAATCCATCGATATGTCAGACATACCCGATTTACGGGCTTTATTCCCTAAAATGATACCTGCCACTACCATGGCCAGCGGGCCCGATACATGAATAAGATCAGCAATAAAGTAGCCACCCATTACAGTCCCTATGGTAATAAGCACTTCTACCTGGTAATTATCAATAGTGCGTATGGCCCAGTAACCCAGGTAGCCCAGAAAGGCGCCATATAACAGGCCACCACCAGCCTCTCGCAAAAATGAAAGTGCGATGGTGCCTGCGCTCAACTTGTCGTAACCGATCTGCGAGATCTCTAAAAGACTTACAAATATGACCACAGCCACACCATCATTAAACAAAGATTCTCCGGCAATCTTAAGCTCCAGCGACTGCGGCAATTTTGCTTTTTTCAGTATAGCCAAAACCGCTACGGGATCAGTAGGGGATATGAGCGCAGCAAACAGCAAGCAGTAAATGAGTGGTATCTGCAGGTGGAACAGCGGGAGCATGTAGAACAGTGAAACTGCAATGATGGCTGTAGATAGCACCGTACCTATAGTAGATAAGGCAATGACGGATAACATTTGCTTGCGCAATGCGGTGGCATCTATATGTATGGCCCCGGCAAATAGCAGGAACCCCAGCATCACCTTCATCAGCAGCTTTCCAAAGTCTATGCCGCCAATAAGTGTTACAATAAAGTTAGAGAACCATGGAAATGAGCTACCCGCTGCCAAAACCAATAACGACAGCACCAGCGAAAGCAACATGACCCCAATAGTTGGAGGCAGTTTTAAAAACCGCACATTGATGTATGAAAAAACACCGCAAATACATACCAGTATCACTAACGCTTCGTATGCCATTTGCGGTGTTTGTTAGTATGTTCTTTTATGCCTTCTTCATTTCCTTCACCCAGGCATCTTTAAGTGTAACAGTGCGGTTGAACACAAGCTTGCCGGGTTGGCTATCTTTATCTACACAGAAATAACCCTTACGCAGGAACTGGAATTGTTTGCCGGCCTCTGCAGTAGCCAATGAAGGCTCAATATATGCAGCCGGTAAAACCTCTATTGAATTTGGATTGATATGGTCTTTAAAGTCGCCTTCAGCAGTTGCGGGGTCTTCTACGCTAAATAGCCTGTCGTACATCCTTACTTCGGCAGTAAGGGCGTGCGGTACACTTACCCAGTGTATGGTGCCTTTTACATGCAGGCCACTGGTATCATTACCGCTCTTGCTTTCGGGCAGGTAGCTGCAGTAGATCTCTGTTATTTTGCCGTTCTCATCTTTCTTAAAGTCATCGCATTTGATGATGTAGGCACCCTTCAAACGCACCATTTGTCCAGGTGCCAGGCGGAAGAATTTCTTGGGCGCCACTTCCATAAAGTCCTCGTTCTCTATCCATACTTCCCTGCTGAACGGCACCTTGCGGGTACTGCCAGTACCGTCTTCTGGATTGTTCTCCACATCAAACAAATCTTCCTGACCTTCAGGGTAGTTGGTGATAACGAGCTTCACAGGATCAAGCACCGCCATTACGCGGTCGCTGCTTTTGTTGAGGTGTTCGCGTACACAAAATTCCAGCAGGCTAAGGTCCACCACATTCTCGCGACGGGCAACACCTATAGTATCGCAAAACTGGCGCAGGGCTTCCGGGGTATAACCACGGCGGCGCATGCCGCTTATAGTAGGCATACGTGGATCATCCCAGCCTGTTACATAGTTTTCGTTTACCAGCTGCAGCAGTTTGCGCTTGCTCATTACAGTATAAGATAAGTTGCGACGGGCAAACTCGTACTGATGGCTCGGGAAGATGCCCAGCTGCTCTATGAACCAATTGTATAAAGGTCTGTGATGTATAAACTCCAGTGTGCAAATAGAATGCGTAATATGCTCTATGCTATCGCTCTGGCCATGTGCAAAGTCGTACATGGGGTATATACACCAGGCATTGCCGGTGCGGTGATGATGTGCATGTTTAATGCGGTATATAACAGGATCGCGTAGTAATAGATTGGGGTGACCCATATCTATTTTAGCACGCAGCACCTTTTCACCATCAGCATATTTACCGGCACGCATAGCTGCAAACAATTGCAGGTTCTCTTCAATGCTCCTGTCGCGGTATGGGCTATTGGTACCAGGTGCAGTGGTTGACCCTTTGGTAGCAGCAATTTCTTCTGCACTGCTGTCATCTACATAAGCCAAGCCCTTCATGATGAGGTCTGTTGCAAATGTGTATATCTGTTCAAAATAGTCAGATGCATACAACTCGTTGGCCCATTTCATTCCGGTGCCCTGCAGCAGCCATTTTATATCGTTCTTTATGCTTTCTACATACTCTGTTTCTTCTGTTGCAGGGTTTGTATCATCGAAACGGAGGTTGCACTTACCATGGTACTTTTGTGCCAACCCAAAGTTGAGCACAATAGACGATGCATGGCCTATATGCAGATACCCGTTAGGCTCAGGTGGGAAACGTGTTTGCACATGTCCATCATTCTTGCCAGCGGCAATATCAGCCTCAATTATTTCTTCTAAAAAGTTTAGTGATCTTTCTTCGCTCATTACGGGGCAAAGTTAGGCTTTTGGGCTAAAAGGTTGATTACAAAGGATGAAACTGTATTTAAATTACTGAACCTTAGTTTCAGTCTTTACTTTTTTGTGGAAAAACCATAGTACCCCGGCATCAAACAGGTAAGCATTATTATGCTGGGTAGCATTGTACGGGGCACCAGCAGGTACTTTGTACATATTACTTAACATTACATGGGCAGACGGGCCGGCAAAAATTGATAGCGTTTTACCCACGGCATACTCCAAATGAACATTAGCTGTGCCCCACAGACTTACCCTGTGGTAATTGTTGTTAAATGATTCATTGGACATTGTTCTATCGGGATAACCTGTGAGCGTTTCTTTTTCATCTATATTATAGGATAATTCTGCCCCCAGCGTTGGCACCAGGCTCAACTTGCGGGACAAATTTAACTGATAGCCTGCGGTAACAGGAACAACCAGGTGATGGAAATAATAGCATTGCGTTCGATGTTGAATGCCAGTTAGTGTTCCTGTAAGGGGGTCAAATATTGCAAATGTCAGGTCTATACTGTTGCCTGTGCGTAGGTAACTTATGCCTGTGGCAAAGCGCCATTTATTAAGTCTGTAACCTACGCCAAGTGAAAAGTTAGTACTTGTAACATTTTTGTAATCGGGTTGACCGCCAAAATTATGTACCACTGTTTTGCTAAACCCTGTTGATGCTGCTGGTTGTAAAAAGAAGCCATTCTGTGCGGTGGCCTGCAGGGAAAATAATGCCGCGCTGCATAAAAGGATGTATTTTTTCATAGGTTAAAGGTTTTATAACGGACTATAACCTAAATATAAAAGGTTTTAGTATGAAGCACTATAAATTCTTACTTTTGTTGTCCGCCCTGAGAGGCGCAGTGTATATTTATTTTCTGAAAATCTATGAGTGAGAATGCACAAAGGCCAATAAGGGTAGTGGTAGCCAAGGTGGGACTGGATGGCCACGACAGGGGTGCCAAAGTTATAGCCACCGCCTTGCGCGATGCCGGGATGGAGGTAATATACACCGGCCTGCGCCAAACCCCTGAAATGGTGGTAGCGACTGCCCTGCAAGAAGATGCTGACGCTATTGGCATAAGCATACTCAGCGGCGCCCATATGACCGTATTCCCCAAGATCATAAACCTGATGAAGGAAAAGGGACTGGATAATGTGCTGCTTACGGGTGGTGGCATCATACCAGAAGAGGATATGGAGCAACTGAACACTATGGGGACCGGTAAACTATTTGGCCCCAGCTCACCTACCGCAGACATAGCTGAATACATAAATGGCTGGGTGCATGAACATCGCAAGGAGTTATTTTAGTTTTTATCCTTTTTCAATAGCTAAGAAAAGCAAGGCAGATGTCCTGTCCGATTTAAAACGAAAACCGGACAGGCTGCTTGATTCTTGTGACTGAAATGCTTTATGGCAGATGATATGCATTTTTTTTGGTAACGATATACCAAATTAACCCAAATAAATTTGGTTAGTGTGTAGCAATGTGTATCTTTGAGGTAGAAACGTAACCCAATGAGCACAACTACACATAACGAACTGCCACAGGATTTCAATAGTTTGATAGAAGTAATTGAATACTTTTCAGACGAAAAGAAATGCCTGAATTACTTGCTGGCACAGCGTTTCGATGGTTCTATATATTGCCCTCATTGTGGTAATGAAAAGGTTTATTCTTTCTCTGATGGTATCCGTTTCAAATGTGGTGCATGTCGTCAACAGTTCACCGCTAAAGTGGGTACAATATTCGAGGGTTCTAAAATCCCTATGAAAAAATGGTTTACTGCCATCTACTTAGTTACGTCTCACAAAAAAGGTATCAGTTCTCACCAACTGGCTAAAGACATTAAGGTTACACAGAAAAGCGCATGGTTCATGTTGCATCGCATTCGCTTTGCACTGGCAACAGGTTCATTTGAAACTAAAATGGGTGACGGTGGCGAGACTGTAGAAATAGACGAAACTTTCGTAGGCGGGAAGTTGATTAATATGCATGAAAAAAAGAGGGATGCAGCCAAGTTGAACCCACACCATAATAAGACTGTAGTAATCGGAATGATAGAGCGTGGCGGTCAAGTTCGCACGATGGTAATACCTAATACTACCATTGAAGTAATGCAAACTAAGGTTATAGACAACATATCTTCAAACGCTCATTTGGTTACTGATTCTCACCAATCATACAAAAGCCTGTATCAGGTTTACGACAATCACAGAATGATAAAAAATGTTGAAGGCCACAAGACAGTCGGCAAATACCATACTAACAACATAGAGGGTTATTGGAGCTTGTTAAAGCGCAGCATCATAGGTATATATCATTATGTAAGCCCAAAGCACTTACAAGCCTATTGCGATGAAACGGCATATCGCTACAACACCCGTACAATAAATGAAGGAAACAGAGTAGCTTTAACATTGTCTAAATCTAACAAGCGTTTAACCTATAACACTTTAATAGCTAAGTAATATGGATATTAATAATACAGGTGATTTCTTATTTTACCAATCTAAGGATGGGAACATTAGTGTTCAAATTATCATAGGCGACGAAACGGTATGGACAACGCAAAAAGGGATGGGTGAAATTTTTGGGGTGCAATCCAACAATATTACTTATCACTTAAATGAAATATACAAGAATGAGGAACTTACCGAAGACGCAACTACTCAAAAAATTAGAGTAGTTCAAAAAGAAGGCAATAGAGATGTTAGCAGAGAATTGGATTTTTATAATCTTGATGCAATATTGTCTGTCGGGTATAGAGTTAGCTCCCCGCAGGCAACCCAATTCAGGATATGGGCTAACAAAGTTCTGAAAGAATATTTGATAAAAGGTTTTGCGTTGGACGATGAAAGATTAAAGCAGGGCAAACAAATGTATGGTAAAGACTATTTTGATGAACTGTTGCAACGTATTAGAGAAATACGTGCATCAGAACGAAGGTTTTACCAAAAGGTTACAGACCTATATGCGTTAAGTGTAGATTATAATCCAAGCTCCCCAGTAACAAAAGCCTTCTTTGCGGAAGTACAAAACAAATTAGAGTTTGCCATAACACATTTTACGGCGGCTGAAATTATCAAACAAAGAGCTAATGCAGATATGCCGTCTATGGGCTTACAAACATGGTCTAATGCTCCGCATGGTAAAATACTAAGGAAGGATGTGACCGTTGCAAAGAACTTCTTAAAAGAGGACGAAATCAATGAATTGAATAGGATAGTTAACATGTACTTAGACTATGCAGAAAACCAGGCGCAACGTAACAAGTTGATGAAGATGAATGATTGGATTGTAAAGCTGGATGCGTTCTTGCAGTTCAATGAATATGATGTATTAAAGAATGCGGGTAAGATAAGAAAGCAAGTAGCAGACGATTTCGCAGGAAAGGAATTTGATAAATTTAGGGTTATTCAAGATCGAGAATATCAATCGGATTTTGATAAAGTAGTTATATCTATAAAGGCAACGGGGCAGCTACCCAAAGACGATACCCCCCTGACTGAAATTACAGAGGTTGAACCTACAGGCATTGCAAAAACGCCTGAAAGGTCTAATTCCCCCCTATTTAGAGCTAAGGAAATAATGAAAGCATTAGGACAACAACCGGAGCCAGAAACAGATAAGCCAATGTCCTTTGGAGCCGCTATTAAGAAGATTGCAAAGGCAGGTAAGCCACCAAAGGACGAACCAAGCGAATAGAGATGACATATAATAAATGTTAAAGCTTTTGGTTATTTGATTAAAGGCTTTTATATTTGTACAAATAAGAAAACCAGCGCTGCAAACGCTGGTTCCTTAATCCTTTAAGCGGAACGTCCTTAATCGTTCGGTTTTAGCTTATAGGCAATCACAATAATGGCCGTCTTAAGCGGCATGAAATTGGACTAAAAAAAACGCTACTTGCGCTATCAAAAGCAGCCACTCCATGGTTGCTTTTGTTTTTTGCCATCTTTGTGCGCGGGGTTTACGCACTTTACCCCTTTTGCTTCTAAGCATAGTCTTAAATCAAATTTCATATTTATATTTTTTGATGGCATGTTAAAGTTATAAAATAAAAATAATATAAACAAGTATTTTAATAAGTATTTTAACTTATTTGATTAGATTTCTCTATCCCACCTTTTTTGACTTAACCCAATCAATAAGTTCCTGCCTATCAAAAAGGCATCTTTTACCTATTTTATAGTGGGGAATCTTTTTATCTTTCGTTAGTCGATACAGACTAACCCTCTTCATTCTGGTTATTTCTTCTACTTCATCAATCGTGATAAAATCTGTCGTTGTCATATATTTTTGGCTTTGGCGTAAAATAAAAAAGCACCAGTCATAGCATTTCTGCATATTATTGGTGCTCGTAGGCTCTCTAAATATCTTGTATTATAGGTCATTCGTACTGATACTTGGGTTATGCGCAACATCACGCATTTTATACAACATAAAGATATGTAATTATTAATTACCGGCAAACAAATGTTATTCATAACACTGACTGTGCATTGTAAAGCAAATGTCAGTCATTAAGTAAAGGTTATCTAATCTGTATGGGATAAGGTTAATCCGTAACAATGTTTTATAAAACTACCTTTGGGGTTAATCTCCTATATCGTTACCTTTTTTTTAGCTGTCTTATCCTGTCCGATGCTGTCCGGTTTGAATTGTGAAATATAGCCCCCATCATTTTCAAGACTTTGCAATTGTAACCACCCCGGCCGTTGGCCACTCCTCCTTGAAAAAAGGAGAGGAGCTTGTAAAATGTCTGTTGCAAAAAAGGTTCGTGAAACGGACATTTTGGATTGGGATATAGCCTGAAACATGCTGTAGTAGCTTATATTAAATTTTACTAGCACATTTAAAAATGTCTTAAAATGTCTGTTAAGAGACATTTATTTAGTTAGCGATTTTTAAGAACTGAGCGAATATTTTATACTGTGCCCTGCTGACGCGAGGGTTTACAGGTTATATATGCGAGTGCAAGGTACCATGGGTAATCGGTATTTTAGTAAAGAAGATATGCACCGTTCCACGGTGTGGAATGTTTCACAGGTTGCAAACGCCAAACCGGGGCATACTCGTTATAAACGAGTACGAGAGGGGTATATAATCTATATTGTCAGCTGTAGTAGCGCATCCTTACAAACTAGCGACCCCGGGCATTAGTAATGCGCCTTCAACTGTTTCTGTATATCCTAATCCTACTACTGGTATAGTTAGACTTTCTGCCCCAAGCCTGAAGACTAATACAACAATTACCATCTGCGATATTATGGGTAGAACATTGTTAACTGCCCAGTACAATTTTGGCGCATCTGCTACAACAACTATTGATATGAACATTTTTGCTGCGGGAATATATTTTGTGAAAGTGGTGAGTGAAAGTGACAGTGCGCAGGTGGTAAAGCTTGTGAAAGAATAGCACAAATTATATAAAACAATGCTGGAATATCTTCCAATGAGTTGAGATGACAATGTATAAATCCTTTAAGTACAACCCATTATAATTTTTTACAATAAATTAATGCAATAACACTTTTTTTAATTTTAGTGCTGTAATTTCACCTGTATTAACCAATCAATAACAAAGAAATAAAAAGGGAACCTACAGAAACTAAAAAGCGATGACGATACAAAAAAATTATATCGATAACGCTATCGTTGACCTCTCGCAACCACAGCTTTTAGATTACTGGACAAACTATTTCGGTGTTACTGAAAAGTTGCTGAAAGAGGTTGTTGCCATTGTAGGCAATTCTACTGAACAAGTAGAAGAATACATTAATAAACTCATCACCTACTACATGCACACCTATAATATTTGATCATTTTGGCCTTTACGTTTATTTTTTGCCGCTAATAGTTTTTTGGCGACATACTTTCTTTGTCCCAAAATGTGTTATTAGTGCTAAGTTTGCCCTTGTTTTAGCAAACCAGACCCAATGAGGACAAGAAAAACAATAAGGCTTTGGCTGCTCGTTTTAATGTTGATGATAGCAGCATTGCCAGTATGTAATGCGCAGGTAGAGGTATCTTCTGGTATAGATATGAGCTACCCGCTGATGTTTAACAAATATAACCAACGCCTTAACTATGGGCAGATCAGCTTTGGTGTGAGACTGGGCGTGAGTTACAAGCCACAAGGCACACAGTTCTTCCCCACACTTAACTATACTTTTGGCCGCACCCGGCTACCCCTGCAACAGATAGGCACAAATGTGGCATGCGAAAATTTTAACTACCAAAATGTGATGCTGAATGGTAACTATGTAATCACCTTCAACAACCAAAACTCTTTATACATTATTGGCGGTATTGGCTTTATGGACTATGCCAGGGCGGGAGCAACACTATCGGGCAAAGGTGGGGAAGCCAGCAATATCAATATAGATTCTGTATCTAACATCACCAAGATCTTCCCATCTATAGGACTGGGTATGGAGTATGTGTATGGAGATGCGGTGAACCAGAAGCTGTACATGAGCCTTGGGCTAAACTTCCAGTACATCATCTTCCTGCAAAACGACAACTATTATCACCTGACGGTTGAGGACTATAATCTGCAGAAAACTGTAGCGTATAGCACTTACCTGAGCGGCCATGCCATTATACCTACCTTCTACATTACGCTACACTACCTGCTGGGTAAGGAAATAATATTCTGGAAGAAAAAGGATAGCCGCTACGAATAACTTTTAAACACCACATATGTACAATGAAGCACTTGCAGCCCGTGTAAGGGAACTGATAGCAGCAACAAACTATGATGTAGAAGAAAAGGTGATGTTTAGCGGCGTGACCTTTATGGTGAACGGAAAAATGTGCGTGAGCGTAGGCAAGGACAGGATAATGGTGCGCATATCGCCCATCAATTTTGAAGAAGCAATAGAACAACCCGGCTGCGAACCAATGGTGCACGGGGGTAAGGTAATGACAGGCTTTGTGTATGTGAGCGAAGAAGTGCTGAACACTACAACCAAACTACAGCATTGGGTGACAATGGCGCTGGACTTTAATAAAGAGGCCAAAGCAGCACCCAAGAAGAAAAAATAAAGGCTGCGATTATCGCAGCCTGTCTAAAGATTTTACCAATTTTTCGTCTTTCTTTATTCCGTTGTTGGCCATGATAAGAAACACCATTGATATAACCGGCAATACTGCACCTATCCAATAGGAGCCCTTGGTGGGCTGAGGTACCTGGTTATTGAGGTTTGTGACTTTTATAACCATGTAGGCCAGGAAACCCAAGGTGAGTACCAGGGTAAGCATAATAAGATTTTGCTGGCGCTTGCGGTTCTTGAACATGAAAATTGCAGCAAAAGGTAATAAAGTAATGATCAAAGCAAGCAGTAGCTGCAAGTAATCATTGTTCACTCTTATCTCTACCAATGTATCCACACCATTTACGAGTGTGTGTGCATGGTACATATCAAAAACGAAGAGGCCTGCTGTAAGCAGTGCGGCTATTAGTAGCCATACCGATTGGATACGTTGTATCATAAAATGTCTTTTAGGTTTTTACAATTGTTAGTTGATCATTTCTTTTCCGAAAAATGGTTGCAGCGCTGCAGGTATCTTAATACCATCGGGTGTTTGATGGTTTTCGAGCAGGCAGGCAACAATACGTGGCAGCGCAAGTGAGCTACCATTTAATGAGTGCACCAGCTGAGGTTTTCCACCAGCATCCTTGTAACGTATCTTCATACGATTGGCCTGGAAATTCTCGAAGTTGGATACAGAACTCACCTCAAGCCAACGTTCCTGTGCTGCACTATATACTTCAAAGTCGTAAGTAAGCGCACTGGTGAAACTCATATCGCCGCCGCAAAGCCTCAGGATGCGATATTCTAATCCTAATTCTACCAAAAGCAGTTCTACATGTGCTACCATACCTTCCAAAGCGTCATAGCTGTTATCGGGTTGTACTATTTGTACTATCTCCACCTTATCGAACTGATGCAAGCGGTTGAGACCACGTACGTCTTTACCATAGCTGCCAGCCTCCCTGCGGAAGCACGGTGTGTAGGCTGTCATCTTTACCGGCAGCTCGTGCTCGGCAATGATGGTATCGCGGTAAATATTGGTTACCGGAACTTCGGCAGTGGGTATGAGGTAAAAATTATCGGCCGTAGCATGGTACATCTGTCCCTCTTTGTCGGGTAACTGGCCTGTGCCGTAAGCGCTGGCCTCATTTACCATGTAAGGAGGATAGTATTCTTTGTACCCTGCATCTATGTTGTAACTTAAAAAATAGCTAATGAGTGCGCGCTGTAGTTTTGCACCTTGGCCCATGTAAACAGGAAAGCCACTGCCGGTAAGCTTGTTACCCAGTTCAAAGTCTATAAGACCATATTTAGCAGCCAGCTCCCAATGGGGTAGTTTTTGTGCACTAAGGTCGGGAGTTGAGCCGCCGGTACGTACCACTTCATTTTCTTCGGGTGTTTTGCCAAATGGCACACTGCTATGTGGCAGGTTGGGCAGTTTTATCAGTGCGTCATGCTGCTCTGTTTCCAGCTCGGCCAGGCGTTGGGCTATGTCCTTTGCAGCATCTTTCTTTGCTGCCACTTCTGCTTTCAGCCCTTCTGCTTCTTCTTTATTGCCTTTGGCCATTAACTGGCCTATGTTTTTTGATGCACTATTGATAAAGCCAGCAATGTTATCATTCTCAACCTGTAGTTGACGACGGCGCTCGTCTATGGCAATAATTTGATCAACCAGTTCCGGCTCTTTAAAATTCTTCTTCTTAAGTCCTTCCAGTATCAGTTCCTTGTTCTGCCGGAATAAATGTATTGGCAACATATATATAAATTGACGTGGCAAATATAGATAAAAAAAGCCCGGACAGGCAGTCCGGGCTGTGATATTTCAAATGATACAGATCAAGGTACTTCTACCACGTTCAGTATTTCGTTAAGTATTTGCTCGCTGGTTACATTTTCGGCTTCGGCTTCGTAAGTGAGGCCAATACGGTGGCGCATTACATCGTGGCAAATAGCGCGCACGTCTTCAGGTATTACATAACCGCGGCGTTTGATGAATGCATATGCTTTAGCAGCCAGCGCCAGGCTGATGCTGGCACGTGGTGATGCCCCGTAGCTAATGAGTGGTTTCAGTTTCTGCAGCTTGTAATCGGCAGGGAAGCGGGTAGCGAAAACAATATCCAGTATGTACTGTTCTATTTTCTCATCCATGTACACCTCGCGCACCAGTTCGCGGGCTTTCAATATATCCTGCGGGGTAACTACAGCGTTTATTTTGCTCATACCTTTTGGATTGAGATTGAAGCGAATGATATCGCGCTCTTCCTCTTTCTTTGGGTAGGTAATGATGATCTTGAGCATGAACCTATCCACCTGCGCCTCTGGCAGCTCATAGGTACCCTCTTGTTCTATAGGGTTTTGAGTGGCCAGCACCAGGAATGGTTCTTCGAGCTTGTAAGTGGTATCGCCAATAGTTACCTGGCGTTCCTGCATGGCTTCGAGCAATGCACTTTGCACCTTGGCAGGGGCGCGGTTTATTTCATCTGCAAGAATGAAGTTGGCAAATATGGGGCCCTTACGCACGTTGAATTCGTGCGCCTGTGGGTTGTACACCATAGTACCCAATACGTCTGCAGGCAACAGGTCGGGGGTAAACTGTATGCGGGCAAACTTGCCGTGTATAGCATTTGCCAATGATTTGATGGCCAGTGTTTTTGCCAGGCCGGGTACGCCCTCGAGCAGTACATGACCATTAGCCAGCAAACCTATAAGCAGGCGCTCTACCATGTGTTGCTGACCAACAACCGCTTTGTTTAGCTCCATCTTAAGCAGATCTATAAAAGCGCTCTGCTGGTGAATACGTTCGTTTAATTCGCGGATCTCAGCCGATGATGACATTTCCATAGGTACAAAACAATATGGATCAAAAATAGAAATTCGAACCTAAAAAGAAGAAACTATATTAATAGTTTAACTTTTTTTAAAAACTTCATGAGTGTGATCGCTGTGAAATGCAGATGGGATAGCACAAATATCACCTAATACAGTCCTTCAGACCTTTTTTCAATATCGGCAAAGTGATCTTTGTATTCCTGCAGATCCCACGGCACCTGAAAACTTTGCAGGTATAACGCTAATGGGCCCAGGCCAACCGCTGCCCGCCTTTTATCTACATTATCAGGATCTTCAAGCGGGGCTACAAATCTGCCATTTATATCTACCCATATCTGCGTGCCATATACCTGTTTTTTCTTATGTCGTAACGAAACCCGGTCTTCGAGCAATGCAAGAAGTCCAGAAGATAATTTCTTATTTTTAACAGCCTCGCGTAGCATTGGCAGATATTTGTCCTGTACTTTTATATTGGAGTGCTGGATAACATAAAACTCGGTTTGACTGCCACCCTCACCCACGACATCGGGACCGAGCCAGCCATATTTATCCAGTAGGCCAATTACCTTCATGCAATTGATGGAGTCGTACTTAGCTACAGTATCGCGCAGGGCATAGACCTCTTTTGACTGCTGGCCATATTTACTTTCCACAACGGGGAACTGCATCCGGAAACGCTGATCGTCCTGGAAAACAGTATCTAACACGGCAATGATCGGCTTATTTAAATTTTGCTCAGCTCTTTCTTTGTTTTGTCGTACTAATTCATGGATTTTGCTCCACCTGGGGTCAGCATGAAGATTTTCGAGGTCAATATCTACGACCATGTGATTTAAGCCCTTAAATTTTTCGTGTGCCGCAAGTTTGTCTAGTTGAGCAAACGCAGAGTCTCTGTTGCCCGCTTGCGACCAAGCACAAGCAGCGTTATAAAGATCGCCAGATACTGCCTTCCATCCGTTGGATGCAAATGCATGTGAAAATGCATCACCAGCTTGCTGATACTGGTGGGCGTCGTAAAAAGCGTTTGCTTTTAGTATCCAGGTATCGTATTCACTATTTTGTGCAAATGCCAGTAAGGGCGACAGAAGGAAAGCAAGAAAAATATTTTTCATAATAGGATATTGCTAGTAAAAATGAAATGCGTTACAATCTTGCAGCTATTCGTGCCTTACAAATATAAAAAGTGAAAAATTGTATTGTTAGTTTGATAGCAATGGTTTCTCATAAGATATCGTGAAAATTTGTTGCGGCTGCAAAATCTGCATAGATAATATAGCGTTCTGTTTGAGTAACTTTACACCTGAAAAATTAAACTACAGGATATATAATGGACAATTTTGAGGAGCGGTGGATGAATGTGACAAACCTGCTTACCGAACGGTTTGGTAAGAAGCCGGATATGGAAGGCATGTTCTTTTTAATAGGTATAAATGAACTGGGGGCAATACCTGAAACAAGAAAGTTTACTAAAGAACAAAAGCAGGACCTAATGCATATTGCCGTATGCAAGCTGCTGAGCCAACTAGGATACTATGAATTTGTACTGCGCGATGAAGAAGGCTGGCCCCACTACCAGGAACTGAAACCGGTAACCGAAACCGGGCTGAAAGGCCAGGAGCAAATACTAAAAGAGTGTATGGTACGATATTTTGAAGAACTATAGCCTACCCCATGGACATCAGTACACTCCTGCAACAGATAGTAGATAAACCGCTTAACTCGCTGGCCATTATCTGCAACCTGATACTTATAGAAAGCCTATTGAGTGTGGATAATGCTGCAGTTGTGGCGACTATGGTGCTGGACCTTGACCGCAAGGAACGTAAGAGGGCACTCAGCTACGGGATAATAGGAGCCTATATCTTCAGAGGGGTGTGCCTGTTCTTTGCCGCATATATGATACAGATATGGTGGCTGAAGCCATTGGGGGGCTTTTACCTGCTGTACCTCTTCATTAATTATTTTGTAAAACATAAGAAACGCACCAACACCCCTGAGGCTGCCAACAAGCAAAAAAGCGCCCTGTACCGTAAGATAATAGGTGTACTTGGGCCATTCTGGGCTACGGTATTGCTGGTAGAAGTGATGGACCTGGCATTTTCTATAGATAATGTATTTGCAGCAGTAGCCTTTACCAGTAATATTATATTGGTTTGGGTAGGGGTGTTTATAGGAATACTGGCTATGCGCATTGTGGCAAGCGCTTTTGTGGTACTGATGGAAAAATATCCCTTCCTTGAAAAAGCAGCTTTTGTGGTATTGGGGATACTGGGCCTTAAACTATCTATGAGCCTTTATGAGCATTTTTACCCTGAGACCTTTGTAAGCAAAATATTTATGGATGAAAAAGCCGACTGGATGACCAGTCTTCTGACCATACTTGTATTTGCTGTGCCACTAGCCACATCAGCATTATTTAATGTACCTGCCAAACATACAGACAAAGAATAAATACTGAGTGTGCCCCGAAAACTAATGGTTGATTTTTTTGCTTTATTTTTCTTAACCATTAAATAAGAAAAAAAATGTCAAACAAATTACAATCGGCGTTTTGAGTATCAAGTAAAAAGTAAGACCTTTGCGGCACGTTCAGCACAATTATGCTTATATTGTGCTATACCAAGGCAGTATAATCTGTTTTTAAAATTTTTGAATAATTATGGCTACTCCAAAGTTTGGAACTTCAACATTATCAGTACATAATGAATTGAGAAAACAGGTAAATGATTATTTTCAGTCGGCAAATATTGAAGCAACCGGCAACCACAAACTGTATTGGAAAGCTGCGATCCTTTTATCTTCTTACATATTTGTTTACATACACCTTATATTTTTTACACCCATAGTATGGATAGCAATACCTGAATGTGCGTTGCTCGGACTACTGACCGCAGGTATAGGTTTCAACATTATGCACGATGGGGCGCATGGGAGCTTTAGTAAAAACCAGACCATAAACAATATGGCTGCTTTTAGCCTAGATTGCCTGGGGGCCAGCAGCTTTATGTGGAATGTGAAGCACAACATGGTACACCATTCTTTTACCAACATAGATGGTGTAGATGATGACATTGATGCAAAACCATTCCTGCGTATGTGCGATACCCAAAAGCACTACAAGGCCCATAAATACCAACACCTGTACTTTTGGTTCCTATATTCGTTGCTGTATATATTCTGGGTATTCTATACCGACTATAAAAAATACTTCAGCAAACATGTGGGCAGTGTGCCATTGAAAAAATTGAAACTGAAAGACCACTTTACATTCTGGGGTTTTAAGGTATTGTACGTTGTATTGTATATGGCTTTACCTATATATTTCTGTGGTTTCGGCCCATGGCTTATAGGTTACCTGGTATATGGCAGCGTTGGTGGTTTTGTTTTAAGTATCGTTTTCCAACTGGCACATACGGTTGAAGAGACCAGTTTCCCTCAAGTTGTAGTAGCTACAAATAAAATAGAAGACGAGTGGGCAGTACACCAATTGAAGACCACGGCGAACTTTGCTACTAAGAATAAATTTATAACCTGGTGCGTAGGCGGCCTTAACTTCCAGATAGAACATCACTTATTCCCTAAAGTGTCGCACATTCACTACCCGGTTATCAGCCAGATCATCAAGAAGGCTTGTGCTGAACTAGGCGTACCCTATATAGAGCATCAGAAGATGTATGCGGCTATAGGATCACATGTATCGCACCTGAAGAAAATGGGACAGCGTAATTATTAAAAAAGTCAACTAGCAATATTGAAGAGGCCGGATGTAATCCGGCCTTTTTGTTTTTTTTTAGACTGCGATGGCGTGGGTTTTATATGAATAGCATTACAAACACTTAAAAATTATTTTATGGAAAACCAAGGTTCATTGACCGATAAGATAAGGGCTATTGTGATCACCAAACAAATTGTGGTGGAAAACCCTGCCACACCGGTTACAGCTACAAAAGAAGAAATGGTAAGGGAACTACAGGAAAAGTATCCATCATTCTCGAAGTTTGAAATAGAAAATGCTTTTGAACAACTGAAGATAGATGCACACTTACATGAAGAAGAGCAAGAAGGCAAGGAGGTATATATATTTACAGAAGGATTTATTGTAGGGGAGTAGAGCAGAAAGTCTCTAACGGAGCTTTATAGCATGGTATAAACCATTATACCATGCTATATTTGTGTCTATAATTAAAGGTTATGATAAAAATAGAAAGAGAAAATCAGGTAAACAGGCTGAAGCCGGGTGACCTGATATACAGATACCCCACCCTTGGCGAACCTGAAGATGAACTGGCACTGGATAAAGGTAACCTGGATAAATTTAAAGTGGGCAAGTACGACCCTGCAAATGGCATTTATGAGCTCATTATTATAGATGAAGAAGCAGAAGCTGCACCTATGCACCCGGGCAGACAAGCCCAACTTACGCATAACGTACCTACTATAGAAAAGAAATGGCGCAGCCTGATAAAAGAAAGCAGGTGGTGGATAGAGGGGCTATAAGCACCACGTGCCTTCTGTTAATATAATGTTGCAAAACGCCCATCGTTACAGATTATATAATTTTATTGTATAGTTTTGTCACCTGTTCATTATGGGTAAAACATCCCCGTTCATATTACAATGTGCAATTCTATTGCTCCTTTCGCTAGTAACACATGCGGGCAGTAAGGTTATGCTTAGTCATATCCCCGGCAACTGTTATTCGAACAATGTAAGCACCTATACGCCTAAGTCTTATGGATTGATGTACGCAGCCGGCAATTATCCAGGCAGGCATAGGCAGTTCATTCATAAAAAGTTGGTAAACCCTTCATTTGGGGCCGTAAAGTCTGAGATGTGGGTGATGCAATCACGTGTCCCATCTTTTACTGTTCACTATTTCTCTTCATTATACAGGTCGCACATCAGCGCTATACTAAATAGTAATGACCTGCTGCGCGGCCCCCCTGCGCATTTGGCATAACTTATGCCAAATATTTATTACATTTCCTAAAATTTCAATTATTTTAATGGGCTAACGCCCCAATCATTTTATATGCATTCATACCTAAGTATGCACCTTAAAAAGTGTATTCTCATAGGGCTGCTGGTAATTGCTATTGTACCTACGGCATTTAGCCAGCCCCTCAATCTATATGATGCAGTTAACCAGACTTTGGCCAGCTACCCGCTGATACAACAGCGCCAGGCCGAAGTAGCATCATCAAAAGCACATATCAGTACAGTAAACGGCAATAGGTTACCCTCTCTCCGGTTAATAGAGGAAGCCACCGCCGGTACATCTAATAGCATACCCGGCTCTTACTTTCCGCTGGGGGTTATACCTTCTACATCGGGCTCTATACGTACAGGCAATAATAGCAATATGGCATCTGGCAACATTGCCATATCATACCTCGACTGGCAGTTCTTTACATTCGGTTACTATACCGCGCAGAAGAAAGAAGCCCAGGCACAATTGGCAACAACAAAGGCCAGCCTGGAAAGTGACAAGTACCTGCTGGTGCAAAGCGTGATCACCCTATACCTGGACTGGCTGAAAAAATACCGCCTGCTCAAAATAGAATCAGAAAATGTGGAGCGGACGCAAACTATACTGAATGCTATAAAAGCAGTGGTGAACAGCGGTTTGAAACCAGGCGTGGATAGCGCTACCGCCAGCGCAGAATATGCACGAGCACGTATTAACTATTTGCAGGCTTTGGGCGACTATAAGTATGACCAGGCCTATATGCACACATACACCGGTGCAGATACAACAGGTACTGTACCTGATACCAGCATCTTTAAAAGCTCCTTCAACAATAAGATAAAACTGTTTGAGCCCACCGATAGCGTAGTGAATGCCCACCCGTTGCTGAACGTATATGAACAGCAATATGAGCAACAAGCGGCAGCAGGTAACACCATAGCCCATAAATACCTGCCCCATGTAGGTTTTGAAGGCGCAGGATGGATACGTGGTTCCAGCATCAGCAGTAAGGACACCTATGCCCCGGATGCCCTGGATGGTACAGCTAATACACGATACAATTACTTGCTGGGGCTAAGCCTTTCTTACAACCTGTTTGACCTAAAACACAGGCAGGACGAACTAAGAGAAAACCGTTACAGGACAGACGCTGCAAAGTATGCTTTGCAAAACCAACAATTGCAACTGAACAGGCTGCTGCAACAGGCAGGTATTGGTTACACCACTACCATGCAGAAGCTGCAGGAACTACCTGTAAGATTGCGATCGGCAGCACAGGCGTATGGGCAACAAGTGGCGCTGTACAAAGCAGGGTTGAATACCCTGACCGATGTGACCAATGCATTGTATGTGCTGAGCCAGAGCGAAACCGACCTGGTGCTGGCACAGGATGATATGCTGCAGTTACTGTACCTGCGCGCGGGCCTCAGCAACCAGACAGATCTTTTCTTACAACAATTTAAACCATAAAACATGAGCTTAGTATCAGCATCCCTGAAAAGGCCGGTCACTTTAATGGTGATCGTTTCGGCTGTCTTTTTGAGCTCATTTCTGGCAATAAAGACAATACCGATAGATATATTTCCCAAGCTGAACCTTCCTACCATATATGTGATAGAACCATTCAGCGGTATGACACCGCAACAGATGGAGGGCTTCTTTGCCACCCGTTTGCAAGACCAGTTCCTTTATGTAAATGGTATAAAGAATGTAACCAGCAAGAACATACAAGGCATAAGTATACTGCGCCTTACTTTTTTTGAGAATACAGACATGGCCGAGGCATCGGCACAGGTAGCATTGCAGCTCAACAGGGCCATGCAGTTCTTCCCGCCTGGTGCATTGCCGCCACAAGTAATTCGTTTTGATGCATCTTCCCTGCCGGTGGGCGACCTGGTATTCAGTAGTACCAGCAGGAAGTTAGAGGATATAAATGACCTTGCGGCAACACGTATACGGCCTTTATTTTCAAGTGTACCGGGATTGTCGGCACCACCGCCCATAGGCAGCAACCAGCGAACCGTAGTGGTGAACATTGACCCTGATAAATTGCGCAGTTACAACCTTACCCCTGATGAAGTGGTGAATGCTATAGCGCGCAACAACATCATGTCGCCATCGGGCAACATACGCATCAATAACACGATGTACATGGCCACTACCAACACATTGGAAAGCAATGTGAAGGCATTTGATAATGTGCCAGTGAAAACCGACAACATGAACACGGTGTTCCTGCGCGATGTGGGTACGGTAACTGATGGTGCAGACATTACTACAGGGTATGCACTCATCAATGGTAAACGATCGGTGTACATGCCCATTGTGAAAACAGCAGATGCATCTACATGGGATGTGGTGCAACAGTTGAAGGCGAGAATACCTGAAATGCAAAGCCTGCTGCCCGATGATGTGCATGTGACCTATGAGTTTGACCAATCGGTATTCGTGATCAACTCAGTAAAAAGCCTGGTGAGTGAAGGTGTGATAGGCGCTATACTTACCGGGCTTATGGTGCTGCTCTTCCTGCGCGACTGGCGAAGTTGCATAGTAGTGGTGGTGACCATACCTGTGTCTATATTGAGCGCTGTGCTGTTCCTGAAAATGGCAGGGCAGACCATCAATATCATGACCCTTAGCGGCCTTGCGCTAGCTATAGGCATACTTGTCGATCAGGCAACAGTAACGATAGAAAATATACACCAGCACCTGGAAATGGGCAAGCCTAAAAAGCAGGCGATCTACGATGCCTGTGAAGAAATAGCGTTCCCGCTGTTCCTGATATTGTTGTGTATCATAGCAGTGTTTGCGCCATCATTTGTGATGCAGGGAGTGCCACGTGCATTATTCCTGCCGCTGTCATTATCCATTGGTTTTGCCATGATACTTTCTTACCTGCTGGCACAAACACTGGTACCTATTATAGCCAACTGGTTATTGAAAGAAGAGATGTACCAGTACCACCATGGCAAGCTGCATGCACATGCCGGGCACACATTGGATAGTACTGAAGAACAACAAGCGGAAATGCACCTGCAAAAAGAACAGGAAGAGCCACAAAAGAATGACTTCTTTGAACGGCTGAAACTACGGTTCATGAATACGCTGCAACGGGCAATGCCTAAACAGAAAAGAAACGTGACCATATACCTGGTAACAGTATTGGTACTTACCGGCATTTGCTTTGTGTGGATAGGTAAGGACCTGCTGCCTAAAAGTAATACCGGACAATACCAGCTAAAATTACGCCTGCCTGATGGAACACGCCTGGAACGTACGGAGACCATGGTATTGAGTGTGCTGGATGTATTGGATAGCATTACCGATCATCACGTAGAAATATCATCGGGTTACGTGGGTATGATGCCCAGCAACTATGCTACAGCCAACCTGTATGTATTTAACAGTGGTACGCATGAGGCATCGTTGCAGTTTCAGCTGGATGAACATTTTAAAATGAACAAGGATGACTTCCAGGATAAGCTGCGTGCAGCCATACACGATAAACTGCCGGACGTTCGGGTATCGTTTGAGCCGATAGAACTGACAGAAAAGATAATGGCGCAGGGCGCGGCCACCCCTATAGAAGTGCAAGTAGCTGGTAAGGACATGAAGGAGATAGCCGACTATGCTACAAGGCTGGTAGGCGAAATGAAAAAAGTCCCCTTCCTTCGCGATGTGCAGATAGCTCAACCGCTAAAATATCCTACGGTAAGCATTATACTTGACCGCTTTAAAATAGCGCAGATGGGACTAAACCTGAAAGATGTTTCAAGGTCCGTTTCTTCATTCACATCCTCGAGCCGCTTTACAGAGAAGAACCTATGGTTGGATACCCGCAGTGCTTATACCTTCCAGGTGCAGGCACAGGTGCCGGAATATGTGATGAACAGCCTGGAAGACCTGAAGGAGATACCACTGCAGCCGGGACAGAGTGCTTTGGTACTGCAGGATGTAGCTACGTTTGAGGTAGATACCGCTTTTGGAGAGTACGACCGCACAGGGCCACGCCGTTTTGTAACCGTGAGTGCCAACCTGTTTAAGACCGACCTGAACCGTGGTACCGAAGCCGTGAATAAAAGTGTGAAGGCACTGGGCGAACTACCCAAAGGTTTGGTGATAAGAGTGCAAGGTATGTCAACACTGCTTACAGAGACACTAGACAGTTTACAATCGGGACTATTGTTCGCCATTATTGTGATCTTCCTGTTACTGGCAGCCAATTATGAATCTTTTAAAGTATCGCTTGCAGTGTTGTGTACCATACCGGCGGTATTGCTGGGTTCGCTTAGTATATTGTTACTAACGGGCGCTACACTTAACCTGCAATCGTACATGGGTATCATCATGTCAGTTGGGGTATCTGTGGCCAACGCGATATTGATAGTGACCAATGCTGAAAAGCTGCGACACGACTATAACAACGATGTGGTGCGAGCTGCAACAGTGAGTGCCAGTGTACGGCTGCGCCCGATACTGATGACCAGCATGGCCATGATAGCCGGTATGATACCTATGGCCAGTGGCATGGGCGAGGCCGGCGACCAGACAGCACCACTTGGCCGTGCCGTTATTGGCGGGCTTATTGCTTCCACTTTTGCTGCGCTGTTCATTGTACCGCAATGCTATGCATGGCTCATGCGTAAGTCAACATTAAAATCTGCATCATTGATGCCTGAACAACTTAATCCTGAACAATCTTTATAAGAAATACGATGAAGTATAAATTTTTGATCGCAATACTATTCCTTGCAGCACTGTCATCGTGCGGGCACGAAGAAAAAAAGCCGGTTGCAGAAAAAAAGACCGCCCAATATAAAATGATGACGCTTGAAGCAGGGCACCTGGGCAGCACAGTTCAGCTGCCCGGAGTACTGGAACCTTTTGAATTTGTGCAGCTCTTTCCCAAGATCAGCGGCTTTATAAAAGAGGTGCATGTAGATAGGGGATCGGTTGTAAAAAAAGGACAACTCCTGATAAAACTGGAGGCACCTGAAATAGAAGAACATGTATCGGAAGCACGATTGAAATATGCGCAAGCCAATGCCATATACATGACCAGCAAGGATCGCTACCAGCGACTGCTGGAAACCAGCAAGACACCCGGAACAGTATCGGCCTACGACCTAAGTGCAGCGCAAAGTAAAATGCAGGCGGATGCGGCAACCGCACAAGGTGAGCAGGCCAACTACAAAGCGCAGCAGGATATGCAGGCATACCTTACCGTAAATGCACCATTTGATGGCGTGATAACGGAGCGTAATGTGCACCCAGGTGCGTTGGCGGGACCGGGCACACAAGGCGCCAAGCCCATGCTGGTATTGCAGCAACAATCTAAACTGCGCCTGGTGGTGAACATACCGGAGCAATACAGCGCGCAAATAAATAACGGTGACCTAGTACACTTTAAAGTGAATGCATTGCCGGGGCAGGATTTTAAGGGAACGGTATCGCGCTCTTCGGGTAACCTGAGCAGCAACTTCCGCTCTGAAACTATAGAAGTAGATGTGCCCAATAGCGGTAATACTTTTAAGCCAGGTATGTATGCGGAAGTAGTGCTACCCGTGGGCGGAAGTGTGAATGCATATGTGGTGCCTAAGTCGGCAGTTGTGACCACAACAGAGCACAAATATGTGATAGCAAACCGCGATGGGAAAGCGCAAATAGTAGATGTGACCCTGGGCAATGAACATTCAGATTCTACAGAAGTATTTGGTAGCCTGCATACCGGCGATGTAATTGTTACCAATGGCAGCTACCAGGTGAAGGAAGGTGATAAATTGTAAGCATTGAACAATATAGCTTTGTGAGAATATCCGCGCGATGCGGATATTCTCATTTATAATAGTTACCATGAAA
>Ga0206994_1035_pt1 | contig 29180 bp, 25 predicted proteins | sample Alteio_BWMinCont_4_FD_153485 | JGI IMG/M metagenome (GOLD analysis project Ga0206994, IMG submission 153485) | Enriched cells from forest soil in Barre Woods Harvard Forest LTER site, Petersham, Massachusetts, United States -... | ecosystem: Environmental > Terrestrial > Soil > Temperate forest >...
AAAATCGACTTATTTTTCTGCAATTTTGCCAATATTTCTAACGCTCGCGCAGTAATACGCTATATGGGATTTTTTAAATTTTTGACTCAGGAAATAGCCATCGATCTTGGCACTGCAAATACACTCATCATACATAATGACCAGGTAGTAGTAGATGAACCATCTATTGTGGCTATAGACCGCACTACCAATAAAATTGTGGCCGTAGGTAAAAAGGCCATGATGATGCATGAAAAGACGCATGAAAACCTTAAAACTATACGGCCATTAAAAGATGGCGTTATAGCCGACTTTAACGCAGCAGAAGGAATGCTGCGTGAAATGATAAAGCTGGTATATCCTAAGAAACCATTGTTCCCGCCCAGCTGGCGCATGGTTATCTGCATACCGAGCAGCATAACAGAAGTAGAGAAAAGGGCCGTACGCGACAGCGCAGAACAGGCTGGTGCAAAGGAAGTGTATATGATACACGAGCCTATGGCAGCTGCATTGGGTATAGGTATAGATGTGGAAGAACCTACGGGCAACATGATCATTGATATAGGTGGTGGTACCACAGGTATATCTGTAATAGCGCTGGCCGGTATTGTTTGCGATCAGAGCATACGTATAGCGGGTGATGAATTTACGGCAGACATTATGGAAGCCATGCGCCGCTACCATAGCCTGATGATTGGTGAACGTACTGCTGAACAAATAAAGATACACGTGGGCAGCGCCCTTAAAGAACTGGATATACCACCAGATGATATTGCTGTTAACGGCCGCGACCTGGTAACAGGTATTCCTAAGCAGATCATGGTGTCTTACCAGGAGGTTGCTGAAGCGCTGGACAAATCAATATTCAAAATAGAAGAAGCAATACTTAAAGCTTTAGAAAGTACACCGCCAGAACTGGCTGCAGATATCTATCGCCGTGGGTTGTACCTTACAGGTGGCGGTGCGTTATTGCGTGGGTTAGACAAACGTATATCCCATAAAATAAAACTGCCGGTACACGTAGCCGACGATCCGTTGCGTGCAGTGGTAAGGGGTACAGGAATGGCGCTGAAGAATATTGCAAGGATGCCTTTCCTGATGAAGTAACGCTCTATTTAACTTAAAGCCTTTTAAAGTAACCATAGTCCGCAAGTGCGCACTTTCATATTGTTCATCCGCCGGTTCTTCAATCTCATTTTGTTTTTGGGAGTGGAAGTTGTGTGCATCATTATGATAGCACGTACTAAAACTTTGCAGGGTAATGATATTGTGAGTTCTGCCAATGTAGTGAGTGGACTGTTGTACAAGAAACAAAACGATGTAGTGTATTATTTTGGCCTGGGCCGTATGAACGACAGCCTGCTGAATGAAAATGCCCGGCTGCGCCTGCAAATGGCTATGCTGAAAGGTATAGATACGCTGCACGATAGCCTGGTACACAAGCCAATAGGTAAGCCCGATAGCACCCACGTTGTGCGCTATGCAGACTATGTATATCGCACAGCACGTGTCATCAATAATTCAGTAAGCGCTGCTAATAATTACATCACTATTAACCGGGGTTCTAATGATGGCATCAGCAGGAACATGTCAGTAGTGTCTGGTTCGGGCACTGTGGGACGTGTAGTACATGTATCGCCGCACTTTGCCAGTATACTTTCTGTATTGAGTGTGAAACAGCAGGTGAGCGCCCGCCTTAAGGACGGTACTTATGGTTATGTAACCTGGGATGGTGACAGACCGGATGTATTGATGATGCGCGACGTAGCACAGCAGATAAAGGTGAAAGCCGGAGACACTGTATATACTACCAGCTACTCATTTTTCCCGCCCGATATAGTGATGGGGTATGTATTTAAAATCGAGACCCTTAAGAAAAATAGCCAACAACTACTATACATGCACCCTGCAGCCAACTTCCGTAATCTGCAATATGTGTATGTGGTAGAGAATAAAATGGATGCTGAAAGAAAAGAACTGGAGGATTCTGTAAAAAGCAAGTAATGAGCGTATACCTGAGAAATTTTTTAAGGTTCTGTTTCATCGTCATACTACAGGTATTGGTGCTGAATAAAGTGACGCTTCGCTGGTGGCTCGAGCCTATGGGCTTTCCTATTTTCGTGCCGTATGTTTATCCGTTGTTCATCCTGTTACTGCCATTTGAAACTCCGGTTTGGGCACTGATCATTTTAGGGTTCATAACCGGTATCACTATAGATGGCTTTGCCAATACTGCGGGCCTGCATGCCTGCGCAACCGTGTTTATAGCATACCTGCGTACCAATGTACTGAATGCATTGCTGCCTAAAAACCTAAGCGAGTATGCACACCAAAATCCCAATGTAAAGAACATGACCTGGACGCCGTTCCTTACCTATGCGGCCTTTTTGTTATTGCTGCATCATACGGTATTCTTTACGTTAGAGCTTTGGAATTTCAGCAATATTGGCTACCTGCTGCTTAAGATAATAGCGGCGACCATTACCTCTATGATCTTCGTTATTATTTACGTGCTGCTGTTTACCCGGCAGACAACGGCAAGGGTATAAATCAAAACAATTCCAGACTGCAAACACTATGGACAACTATTACACTGAAGTAGTGGCGACAATAAAAAGATACCTGAAAAAGAAGTATGCTTTCCGCATAATCAATAAACTGACGGGTGTGGAATATACTGAAGAGCGCAGCAAACTTGGAGCAGATGTAATACCGGGCCTTAGTGAAGATACATGGGAGATACTCATTGAAAAAATGTACGATGATGGTTATATCATAAAAGACGACGGCCGTACAGTAACATTTACAGATGAGTTTGTAATTAAATAGCCCCGAAAGAACTATTATTTTAACTTCCTTTTCCCATTTCAGAGGCATCTATTTGTAATAGAACTGGCCGATTTTTCATATATTCGTAAGTCTCATTTTAATGACAATGGAGTATGAATAAACATTTTGCTATAGCATATAGAATATGGGTTGCCATAGCAATTTGTTGCACCATAATTCTGACCTGGAATACTACAATAGCACAGCAAAGAAAACCAACGGTGCCACCCGGCGAAGAGAAGGTAACAGTTGCGCCTGTTAAGAACCTGAAACTGCTGAATGAATATAAAGATGCAAAAGGTAACCTTGTACGCATAGTGCAATATACACAGGGCAACAACCGTGTTACAGAAACCATAGTAATGCCCCCAAGGCCGGCATATGTGCATGTGCCTATACGTGTGGACACTATGAATAAGGATTCTGTAATGGTGGTAGTTGACAAAGGGCATTATAACCTGCAGGTATATTACAGGCACCGTTTAATAAGAACTTACAAAGCTGTGTTTGGCCCTAAACCGCTTGAGAACAAAACATACGAAGGTGACAGGTGTACACCTGAAGGCTGGTTTAAAATTGCCAATAAGAACCCGGCATCAAAATACCATCGTTTTATGGGGCTTAATTATCCTAACGATTCGGCAATAGCCCGTTTTAATAAAATGAAGGCGAAAGGTTTATTGCCTGCCAACGCCCGCATTGGCGGCGATGTGGGCATACATGGCATATGGGCCAATGGAGATGACATGATAGAGATGGGTATAGGCTGGACAGATGGCTGTGTGGCCATCAAGAACAATGACATAGAAGATCTCTACAGCATGGTAACCGTAGGTACAAGGGTGTTTATAAGAAGGTAACCTGCTACAAAAATCAGATCACTCCAGTTGTATCATCCCAATTATTGAGTACACTTATCATTAACTCTTTTATTTGCTGAGTACACAAGTTGCCTATGCTGCCTTCATGGGTGTGATGCAGTGGCTCATTATATGCAAAAGTGCCATCTTCAACTGCGGCACCTACTTGCTTATAAGCTTCGCGGAATGGTACACCATTATTTACAAGATTGTTTACCTGCTCTACAGTAAATAGATACTTGTATTTTTCATCTTCCAACAAGTTGTCCTTTATTATGATGTGCCCAAGCATCATACGCGTCATTTGCAGGCACGTCTTCAGGTCTTCTATCGCAGGGAATAGTATTTCCTTGGTCAGCTGCATTTCGCGGTGATAGCCGGACGGCAGGTTGTTAATGAGCAGTGTAAGCTCATTGGGTACAGACTGTATGCGGTTGCACTTGCCGCGTATCAGTTCAAAAACATCAGGGTTCTTTTTATGGGGCATAATGCTGCTGCCTGTAGTTAGCTCGGCCGGGAAAGTAAGAAAGCCAAAATTCTGGTTCATGTACAGGCACACATCCATGCTGAAGCGAGATAGGGTAGATGCAATACTTGCTATAGCTACAGCAGCAAAACGTTCTGTCTTTCCTCGGCTCATTTGTGCATATACGCTATTGTAGTGCAGGCTGCTAAAATGCAATAGTTTAGTGGTCAACTCCCTATCTAACGGGAAAGACGAGCCATAACCTGCACCACTGCCCAACGGATTTTTGTTGGACATGTGGTAGGCTGTGGAGAGTAGTTCCATATCATCTACCAGGCTCTCGGCATAGGCACCAAACCACAGCCCAAAAGATGAGGGCATAGCTAATTGCAAGTGCGTGTAGCCGGGTAATAATTGATGTTTATGTTGTTCGCTCAGCTTCTGTAGTTGGTGGAATAATGCTACTGAGCTATCTCTTATAGCAAGCAACTGAGCACGCAAGTATAATTTTATATCTACAGCAACCTGGTCATTTCGGCTGCGGCCACTGTGTATCTTTTTGCCGGCTTCGCCAATGCGTTCTGTCAGCATTAGTTCTATCTGTGAATGAATATCTTCCACATCCGGATTCAATGTGAAACTGCCATCTGCTATTTCTCCCAGTATATGTTCTAGCTCTTTCTTTATAGCATCAAAATCAGCCTCTGACAATAAACCCACATGGGCAAGCATGGTTACGTGTGCAAGTGAACCCTGCACATCATACCTGGCCAGCTCCAGATCAAATTCTCTATCGCGGCCTACGGTAAATGCTTCTATCATTTCCGATGTTTCGGTATGTTCTTTTTGCCACAGTTTCATGTGAGGTGGTTTTCTGTTTTAAATTGTCTTATGGTTTGATTACAATACCTGGTTCAGCAATTCTATGTAAGTATCTATGCCTTGGTTGATTTCCTGTACATAAATAAACTCATCGGCCATATGGCTGCGGGCAGAATCTCCGGGGCCCATTTTTAATGCAGGAAAAGGCATCAGAGATTTGTCGGACAAAGTAGGAGACCCATAGTATGTTTTCCCTATACCTAGTCCAGCCGCAACAAGCGGATGATCCAAACTTATAGATGATGACCTAAGTCGCAAACTACGTGGGGTTACACTGCATTGCACGTGTTGTTTTATAATGTCAAGCACTTCCTCGTGGGTGTACAGTTCATTGATACGAATGTCAACTGCAAAAGTACACTCAGCAGGTACTACATTATGTTGTGTACCGGCGTGTATAACTGTAACGCTCATTTTTACAGGTCCCAAAAGTGGAGATGTTTCAGGGAACTGGTATGTCCTGAACCATTCAATATCCTGCAGGGCCTTGTATATTGCGTTCTCTCCTTCGTCCCTTGCTGCGTGGCCAGACCTGCCCATTGCTGTACAGTCTATTACCAGCAAGCCTTTTTCTGCTACAGCCATATTCATTAGGGTAGGTTCACCTACTATAGCGCAGTCAATTTTAAACTTGCCCAGTACCGATGCGATGCCGTTGGTGCCTGATATCTCTTCTTCGGCACTACCGCAAAAAATGAGATTATATTTAAGATCAGGCTTATCGTAAAAATGTACAAAGGTTGTGAGCAATGATACAAGACAACCACCTGCATCGTTACTACCCAGGCCATACAGTTTGCCATCAGCTTCTGTAGGCTGGAAAGGATCCCGGGTATAATCCTTATTTGGTTTTACAGTATCATGGTGGCTATTGAGAAGTATGGTAGGTTTTTTCTTGTCAAAATACTTATTCATTGCCCACACATTATTGCCTAATCGGTTTGTGGTTATTCCCTTTTCATTCAGGAATACAGCAATAATGTTGGCGGTAGCAGACTCCTCTTTGCTAAAGGAAGGTATAGATACCAATCTTTTCAGCAAGTTTACAGCAGCGGTATGTAAATATTCTGTTGTCATGATATAGTAGTTCCGGCTGTTCCGTTTATTAGTGCTTGCAGTTCATCTGCATGGCCTATGGTTACAGTATGCACACCTGCGCCAATTGCTGCAAATGCATTTTCGAGCTTGGGTATCATACCGCCCGATACAGCGCCTGTTTGTTTCAGTGTTTCAAAGTGTGCGAGGTCTATGTTCCTTATGGCTGAGTTATCATCTTCAGGATCCAGCAGCACGCCTTTTTTTTCAAAACAATAGAGCAGTTTCACCTGCATCAAATTACCCATGCCTTTAGCTACTTCCTGTGCAATGGTATCGGCATTGGTGTTCAACATACTGCCATTGCCATCGTGCGTGAGCGGGGCAAGCACGGGGATAAGACCTGCTTCCAATAGATGTTGTATCACAGGGGCATTAACCTTGCTGCTTTCTACATCACCTACAAAGCCATAATCCACATCTTTTACCGGACGTTTGTTAGCGGGCATTATATTGCCGTCTGCACCGGTAAGGCCGATAGCATTGCAGCCGATTGCCTGCAATGAGGCGACAATATTTTTATTGATGAGGCCACCATATACCATGGTTACCAGCTGCAATGTTTGCGCATCTGTAATGCGGCGACCATTAACGTACGATGGTTCTATGTTTAGTTGTTTACCAATTTCTGTAGCTACTTTGCCACCGCCATGTACCAATATTTTATAGCCTTCTATGGCGGCAAAGTCTTTAAGGAAGCCCAGTAGTTTTGCAGGGTCATCAATGATATTTCCACCAATTTTTATGACTGCTAATTGTTTCATGCGATTAGTTTTTCAGCAGTTCGGAAATTACAGCCTGTGCTGCCCATACCCTGTTGGCCCCTTGTTGCGAAACTAAACTTTGTGGGCCATCCAGTATTTCGTCGCTCAGTTCCACATTGCGCCTTACGGGCAGGCAATGCATTACTTTTGCATGGTTGGTGGCAGACAAATGTTTGTTGGTCAGCATCCATTCGGGGTTTTCTGTAAGCACCTTACCATAGTCCTGGTAAGAGCTCCAGTTTTTTACATACACAAAATCTGCATCAGCAAGCGCCTGTTGCTGGTTGTGTGTAATAGTTGCCCCGGTTGTGTACTGCTCTCCCAGCTCATAACCCTCAGGATGTGTAATGGTAAAATCTGCCTCACCCCATGCATTGATCCATTGGGCAAAAGAGTTTGATACACACTGTGGTATAGGCTTTATATGTGGAGCCCAGGTAAGTACAATCTTCGGCTTACGGACTTCTTTGAAATTTTCTGTAATGGTAATAATATCTGTAAGGCTTTGCAACGGGTGGAGTGTGGCACTTTCAAGGCTTACTATAGGCAAGCCAGCATATTCTATCAGCCTGCTCAGTAATACTTCATTGTAGTCGTCATCTCTGTTTAGCAGGGATGGGAATGTGCGTACACAAAGTATATCAAAGTAAGAGCCTAAAATAGGCGCTGCATCTTTAATGTGCTCTACTGTTGTGCCATCCATTATCGCACCATCTTCCAGTTCCAATTTCCAACCCTCTTTGTCCATGTTGAAGACAATGGCTTCCATGCCCAGGTTGGCGGCGGCTATCTGTGTGCTTAACCTGGTGCGCAAGCTGGGGTTAAGGAACAGCAAGCCTATGCGCTTGTGCGTGCCCAGGGCTATGTCTTTCAGCGGATGTGCTTTATATGCAATGGCCTTTTGCACCAGTGCATTAATATCAGCTACATCGTTTACAGAAATAAAATTCTTCATTGTTATTTATGTCTGTTAATGGGACAACAATTATGAGTTACCTGTTTCGGCTTTTATAGCGGCTAGCAGTAGGTCAGCTTCATGCTTTCCAATATTCAGTGCGGGCAGCAAGCGTATCACGTTTGGTTTGGCCTCGCCTGTAAAAATATGATGTTTACTCAGCAAGTTTTTTTTCAGGTCTTTGTATTGTTCAGGTACATCAAACCCAATCATCAAACCGCGGCCGCGTACATTTTGGAGCGCCGGTATTTTCTTTAGCTCATCCATTATGTAATTACCGGTTTCTTCTGCATGTTGCAACAGATTGTCACGGTCCATCACTTCAAGTACAGCCATACCTGCAGCACATGCCAGGTGGTTGCCACCAAATGTGGTACCCAGCATACCATACTTTGCAGGTATAGATGGCGCTATAAGTATGCCACCTATTGGGAAGCCATTACCCATGCCCTTTGCCATCGTATATATGTCGGCATTCACCCCTGCATGATCGTGAGAGAAGAACTTACCTGAACGGCCATAACCACACTGTACGCTGTCTGCTATATAAACAGCGCCATGCTCATCGCAGAGGCCGCGTATTGCTTGCAAGAATTCAGGTGTAGCTACGTTGATACCACCTACACCCTGAATGCCTTCTATTATTACACCGGCTATTTCTTTGCCGTGTGTTTTAAAATATTCTGTGAGTGCAGCTGTATCATTAAATGGTAGAAACACCACATTGTCGGTCTGGTTAACGGGCGCTACTATTGCAGCATTGTCTGTAGCAGCAACCGCAAGCGATGTGCGGCCATGGAAAGCTTTTGAAAAGGCTACAATGATCTTCCTGTTGGTATGGAAAGACGCCAGCTTCATGGCATTTTCATTAGCCTCAGCACCAGAGTTGCACAAGAACAAGTGGTAATCTGTTTTGCCTGATACTTCACCCAGCTTTGCAGCTAATTCGCGTTGTATTGGTATAACTATTGAGTTGGAATAGAAACCTATTTTATGCAGTTGTTCTTCAATGCGCAACACATAATGGGGGTTAGTATGGCCTATAGATATAACGGCATGGCCGCCATAAAAATCAAGGTATTTCTGTCCCTTATCATCCCATACATAAGAGCCTTCACCCTTTACTATGGTAATGTCGTTTAATGGATAAACATCAAATAATGTGGTCATGATGTGGTATTAAAATGCGTTAGCTTTTAATTGTAATCCTGTATGTTCGGGCAATCCAAACATCAGGTTCATATTCTGTACGGCCTGCCCTGATGCGCCTTTCAGTAAGTTATCAATAGTTGAATGTATTATCAGTCTGTCGCCCACTTTTTCAAGATGAATGAGCGCTTTATTGGTATTTACTACCTGCTTCATATCTATCATTTCCCTGCTCACATGTGTGAAAGGATGTCCTTCGTAGTAAGATTCATAAAGTGCATAGGCTGCTTCCAGGTCAAGACTGCATTTTGTATGAGAGCTTACATAGATGCCCCGGGTAAAATCGCCACGCCAAGGAATAAAATTGATTGCTTTATGATCGGGTTGCAGGTTGCTTATGGTCTGCAATATCTCGTGCAGGTGCTGGTGGTCCAACGATTTGTAGGCTTCTATATTATTAGCCCTCCATGCAAAGTGCGAACTGGCCTGCAGCTTTTGTCCTGCACCTGTTGCACCTGTTATGCCTGTAGTTTGTACTTCATCCAGCAGGCCGGCTTTAGCCAATGGCAATAAGCCCAGTTGTATGCAAGTAGCAAAGCAGCCTGGATTGGCAATGCTTGTTGCTGTTTTTATCTGTTCACGGTTTGTTTCAGGCAGTCCGTACACAAATGTGCGTTCGCCAAATTGTGCATTTTTTGCTATCCTGAAGTCCTGCGACAAGTCGATAATAGAAATGCTTGCCGGTATATTATTGGCATCTAAAAACACTTTTGCCTCTCCATGCCCCACGCACAAAAACAGTATATCTATATCATATTGTATGTCCTTGCTAAATAGGAGGTCTGTACTGCCCAATAGATCGCTATGTACTTTATATACAGGTTCTCCGGCATTGCTCCGGCTGTGTATAAATACAATGTCCACCTCTGGGTGGTTCAGCAGTATCCGTAGTATTTCGCCACCGGTATATCCGGCTCCCCCTACTATTCCTACTTTAATAGTTGTATTGCCCATTCTTTATTAATTCTTTTTACTGCCTGTGAGTTCAAATTTGTTTTGGTTCACTGCATTGTAAATGCCTATCTGGTTTCCGAATATTTTGGCAAACCCCTTCACATCATCTCCGCTCCAGCTATTGTTCATTTCGCCATAGGCGCCAAAGCTGTTGTTCATGAGGTCGTGCGGGCTTTCTATGCCTTTTACAACAAAGCGATACGGATGCAGTGTTACGTGCACCTTGCCGCTTACCGTTTTCTGGCTGTCCTGCAAAAAGCTTTCTATGTTGCGCATGGTAGGGTCCAGCATCATACCCTCGTGCAGCCAGTTGCCGTACCAGGTACTCAGTTGGTCTTTCCAATATAGTTGGTGCTTGGTAAGTGTATGCTTTTCAAGCAGGTGATGTGCTTTAATTATGATGATTGGCGCAGCAGCTTCAAACCCAACACGACCTTTGATACCTATTATCGTATCGCCTACATGTATGTCCCTGCCTATACCATAAGGTTGTGCTATGGCCTGCAGGTATTGTATGGCCTCTACCGGGCTATCAAATGTTATATCGCTTATGCCTGTAAGCTCACCTTGTTCAAAGGTGAGGGTTATGTCTCTTGGTTCTGTTTCTGTGATCTGCGTTGGCCATGCACTTTCGGGTAGATAACCATCGCTGGTAAGGGTTTCACGTCCACCCACAGATGTACCCCATAGCCCTTTATTAATGCTATACTGTGCCTTTTCAAAGTTCATTTCCACACCATTCTCCTTCAGGAAGCTGATCTCTGCATCCCTGCTCAGGCGCATATCGCGTATAGGTGTTATGATGCCTATATTAGGTATCATGCTTTGGAACACCATGTCGAAACGCACCTGGTCGTTACCGGCACCTGTGCTGCCATGGGCCACAAAGTCAGCGTTCATATCAGCAGCGTACTGTGCTACTGTTATGGCCTGCACCATACGTTCTGCACTTACACTGAGTGGGTAGGTTGCATTTTTCAATACATTGCCGAATATGAGGTACTTGATGCAGCTTTCATAATAGGCTGAAGTAACATCTATCACTTTAAAAGAAGTAACACCCAGCAGGCGCGCTTTCTTTTCTATGTTTTGCAGCTCTTCTTCGCTGAAGCCACCGGTCTGTATGGTTACAGCATGTACTTCAAGCTGTTGCACTTTAGAAAGATATATGGCACAATAGGTAGTGTCAAGACCGCCACTATAGGCTAATACCACTTTTTTCATCGGGAGAGAATATTATTAATTAAAATTAATTTATTAATGTACAAACCAACTCAAACAAACTGAATATATGGAAAACAACAGATGATTTTTTCGTAAATTTTTCAAAAACCTCAATTGTTTAAAATTCAGTAATCGAGCATAGGACTTTTCCTTTTCTTTAAAATTGGCCGATGTTTCCTCTGGTTCGTAATGGTCCTTGGGGTCATAAAGCATTGCTGTGCACAGGCAGTTCTTCCGTTCCTTGCTCATCAATATGTCATAGTTAACACAACTTTTGCAACCCTGCCAGAAGGCATCATCCTGTGTCAATTCAGAATATGTTACAGGCTCGTAGCCAAGATCGCTGTTTATTTTCATTACAGCCAGGCCTGTAGTGAGGCCAAATATCTTGGCTTCCGGGTATTTCTTGCGGCTCAGTTCAAATATCTTGCTCTTGATCATCTTGGCAAGTCCATACTTCCTGAACTCAGGTCGTACTATCAACCCGGAATTAGCAACATACTCCCCGTTCCAGCATTCTATATAGCAGAAGCCTGCCCAGTCGCCTTCAGGGGACAAGGCTATTACAGCTTTTCCTTCCTGCATTTTCAGCTCCAGGTATTCAGGACTGCGTTTGGCGATCCCTGTGCCACGCGCCTTAGCCGATTCAGCCATTTCTTCACAAATCGCCTCAGCAAAACCAAAATGGAGGCTAGTTGCCACCACCACTTGAAAGTTTTGGTTCATTATATTAACCGTTAAATAAATGAATAAAATAATAGGCAATAACCATGCAGTGAATGCAGGTTAAAACATTAAATCAAAAGCTTTGTAAAAGCTTCTTCAACAGTACAACTGAAGGAATATGGCGTATCAACGTCGGACAAGGAAGGGAGTACTCCTGTACGAAAAAACTGTCCATGGCTGAACAGCGAAAAACCCTGCGCCGGTGCGCGGGAGCGCAATATTTACCGACATATGTAGGAAGGTTTTTTTCATCTTTATTTCTTAAATAAGACTTGTTTTTTAAAATAAAGGTGCAAGTTATACCTAAATTAAATACAAAACTGTAATTGCATGTTAATAAAACAAGAAACCCCGCCATATGGCGGGGTTTCTTGTTAAGAACCTTATTGTATCGTTTATTTTATTACTTCTAGTTTCCGTACTACAACACCTTCACTTGTTTCTATGTAAAGATTGTAAATGCCCGGAGCAAATGCGTTGGTATTCATTTTAAACAGCTGCTGGTTGCTTATGCTGCTTTCATATACCTTGGCGCCAAGCATATTGATCACCTTTATGTTATTCATAGTTACGCCGCCATTATTTTCAATAGTTACATAATCGCGGGTAGGGTTGGGGTAAACATTTACTGTGCTGTTGCCACCAGTTACATTCTGTACGCCGGTTACTGCGGTTACTATTAGTTGTTTACTTACTGTATCAACACCGCAAACATTTGCAGCATATAATTTTACAGGGTAGGTGCCGGTTGCAGCATAATAGTGCGTTGGTGTAGCCCCGATCGCTGTGTGGGTATCGCCAAAGTCCCACAGATAAGCAGAAACAGATTTTGCATTTATTGCAGAGAAGTTAAAGCCACCAGGGTTGGTTGCTATTATACCTGCATGTATAGAATCAACTGTTGGTACTGAACCTGCAGAAACCTGGATGGTTTTTGTTGCAGGGCAGCCGTAGCCATTGGTTACTATTACATGGTAGCTACCTGCCGTGCCTGCCTCTATTGTCTGTGTGGTAGCGCCCGTATTCCAAAGGAAAGCAGCGCCATTGTTGCCGGCATTCAGCACTACTGAAGCACCTGGGCAATAGCTGGTGTCCTTTAGTGGTATAGTTGGTACAGTATCAACTGTTACAACATATTGTGCAGCTTTAAGGCAATTGTTGCCATCACGTACCACAAGGGTATATTGTCCGCTTGCAGCAGTTGTTACAGCAGGTATAGATGGGTTTGATGTAGTAGATATAAAATTGTTAGGTCCTGTCCATGAGTAATTATAGTTGCCTGTACCACCAGATACTGCACTGCTGATGTTCAGCAAAGTACCTGCACACACGGGGTTGTTAGCATATATAGAATCTAAAAGAGCGGCAGGCTGCGTTACAATTACGGATGTTGTACCTGTACCTGAGCATACCCCTACTACAGCCACAGAATAGATACCGGCGGCAAGGTTAGTTGGGTTCTGAGCACTAGAGGTATAACCATTTGGTCCTGTCCACGCAAAAGTGAATGGTGGCGCCCCACCTGTTACTGTGCTGATTATAGAGCCGGTGCTGCTGTTGAAGCATGAGACGTTTGTTACAGTTGTTGCTACAACAGGTTGTACGCTTTGCTGAACATTTGTAGTGGTTAAAAAGCTGCAATTGTTGGCATCTCTTACAGTGAGTATATATGTGCCAGAGTTCAAAATAGTTGCAGATGATATAGACGGGCTCTGTACGGGCGATGTGAATCCGTTAGGCCCTGTCCACGAGTAAGATATTGCACCTGTACCACCACTGCCTGTACCAAATAGGTTTATGGTGCCATTTGCGCAATATGGTGTGTTGGATGTTGCTGCACCTGTTACAGATGTTGCTGGCTGGGTAACTGTAGCAGATTTTGTAGTAGAGCAACCAGCAGCCGAAGTTACAGTAACAGTATAAGTGCCGGCAGGTACATTTGTAATATTTTGTGTGTTTGCAGTAAATGAGTTGGGGCCTGAATAAGCATAAGTGAATGGCAAACCACCGGTAGCAGTAACGTTTACACCACCCGTTGCAGAGCCATTGCAGAGCGCGCCGACACCAGTTGCTGTTACTGTAGGTATAGTATCAACAACCGCATTTACAGTAGCTGAAGCGGTACAATTATTAGCATCTGTTACAGCAAGGGTGTAGAGTAATGAGTTATTATAGTTTGCGGTGTTTGTAACCGTAGGGTTCTGGTTGTTGGAAAAATAGTTTCCTGGAGCGCTCCACCGGTAAGTAAGAATACCTGTACCGCCTGTGCCCACGCCAGTTAATTTAAGGGGTGTGCCCACACAAACAGGAGTGGCAGTAACTGATGCTGCCGCCGTTAGCAATGCAGGATCAGTAAGTGTAGCGCTATATGTTTGTGTGCAACTGCCTGATGCTTGCGATGCTATAAGTGTATAAGTACCAGGAGCAAGGTTTGCAAGGCTTGATGAAGTAGCTGTGAAACCGTTAGGCCCTGTCCATGAGTAAGAGAACGGCTGATTGCCACTGCCAGATGGGAACAGGGCTATACTACCATTTATATCACCATGACATGACGGGCTTGTAGCATTTGCTTGCAATATTATACCCGGATTTATAGTAACATGCACGGTTTTTGTAGCTGTGCAACCATTTCCATCAGTTACTACTAGGGTATATATGCCAGAATCTGTGATAGGCACTAACTGTATTGAAGGACTGAGTGTATTAGATGTAAAGCCGTTTGGTCCTGTCCATGAATACTGAAGGGTACCGGTACCTCCTGAAGCAGTTTCGGTCAGGTTCAGTGTGTTGCCTTCGCATATGGTAATTGGGCTTAATGTACCCAATACTATTGGTGCAGGGTTGCTGAGTGTAACAGAAGCAGTAGAAGAGCATGTGCCTCCTGTAACTGTAACATTATAAGTACCGGCAGCCAGTCCCGAGATGTTTTGCGCGGTAGATGTGTAGCCGCTAGGCCCTGTCCATGAAAAAATGTAAGGGGTAGTGCCACCTGTTACAGTAAGGTTTATAGAGCCATCTGCACCATTATTGCAATGGATCAGGTTAATAGAAGGGGTAACAGTTGGTGGTGTGCAGACTGCAAATTCAGGCAGGCTGAGTGAAGTATCAGCAGCATTGTCGCCTGTAGCCAGCAAGTTATTGTTAGCTACCAGTGCAGAAGCATAAAACTTTACGGTACCGCTGCCCGACGTTGGTGCCCTCCAGGTAAGGTTTACTGAATTAGCGCTTTGGGAAGCAGACTGCTCAACATACACTCTTGAATTAACAATTGGAGATACAAAACCTGGCGGTAAAGAAAGCCAGGCACCTGTACTGTTATTATTGCTTGACAGTACAGAAACGGTTTGGAAACCATAACGCGTATTTGCTGTTATATTAGGTGAGCTTACAGTTATAGTAACTGTATAAACCGTACCCCCAACATAACTGGTAACAGGCGTTATTCCATTATAAACCTGTATAGTAGTAACCGGAGTAAAAACACCAGGGCTTTGGTTATGGCAAGAACCTGCTGAAGCACAGGTGGGAGCACCTGCATATGCAAAAGGAGATCCTGTGCGGTCACCATTGCCGTTTGTAGCAGTACCCGTAGCGTTATGCAAACTCAAGTACCCCACAAGTACGGTAAGTGATAGCAATATGTTTTTTTTGTTGAAATACTTCATAGAGTATGATTTTTATGCGGGTATTTATGTTTTGTTAAATAAACTATTTGTTGCAAAAAAAGAACGACATGGACATAAATATACCAAGATATCCTTTTATTACAAGCTATCAGCAATATTTTAGACAGTAAATTATTTAAAAACGTTAGTGCATTTTATTTTTCATACTATATTGTTGATATTTGCATCTTAATAATAGGAAAAAGCTGATTATGTAGATAGCGAACCAGGTAAAGGTTCTAATTTCTACTTTGACTTGAAGTTCCTGCGGAGCACTGTTACTAAAAGAGATGAGAGGAGGCTGGATGAAGCAAATCCTGACCTGAAGGTTAATAACTGCCCAAAAAGTAAAATATAAAAGTCGGAAACTACCTTCATAGTGACTTCCGACTTTTATATTTTCATCTGGGTACTATATACGTTTACACAATACCTAATATATTCTCCTGTTTTATCAGGGACTACAACCTGTTAGGATCCCTCCTTGGTAATGGGTAAGATGGCTTACTATATGGCTTCTTAGGACCAAAAGAATTTGTTTTGCGGTCTGTTGTTTTAGGCTTAGCCTCTTTCACAGATATGATGTTCCCTTTTAGAAAGGTGCAGTCGATGTTGTCAATGGCATCAAAGGCCGCAAACTTTTCTGTCATTTCTACAAAGCCGAAACCACGGGATATCCCTGTTTCATTGTCTTTTAATACCCTTACCGAAACTATATCGCCGAACTCTGAAAAGATTTGGCGCAGGTCGGCATCCGTTGTTTCTGTGCTCAGATTACCTACAAAAAGGTTCATACAATTCTATTTTTATCTTCTATTTTTTTTAAAAAGGATTTCCATCCTGCTTATTTATTACTGTAGCTACAAGATACAACTTTAGAAAGAAATGTACAATTTGCATGTACATATCACTACCTGAAATTATTAAAACTATTTTTATTTTCCTGATATTTTTATTATTTCAGTTTCCATTGCTTCGTAAACGGTTTGCTTCAGTGTGTTAATGTTTTGTGGTTCTATGTTGTGTACTGCTATTGGGGGAAGGAAAATAACCCTATTGCGCCCTGGCCAAAGTTTCCACCAGGCGCGATAATCCCATCGTTGTTCCATATCAGCAAAAATAAGGGGTAGTATAGGGGTTTGTGAGCTTATTGCAAGTCTGAATGCGCCATTGTAAAATTCTTTCAGTGGCTCACCTGTTTCATTGAAAGTACCTTCAGGGAAAATGGTGATACAACTTTCATGGGCCAGTACCCGCCACATAAGGCGCATACTAAGTGTACGGCTTTTGGGGCTATCGCGATCCACCATTATTACAATTTGCCGGTATAAGAAGCCCAGCACCGGTATCCGCGATATTTCCTTCTTACCTAATGCCCTGAAGTAGAATGGTATAGCAGCAAATATGGCTATAGTATCCATATAAGATATATGGTTGGCTACAATCACATATCTGCCTGGTGGTGGTTTTACGCCGCCGGTTTTGATAGGCATCCCTATTATCCACAACCAACCTTTAGCCCAATATTTTATAATGGCATAAATAGTTTTTCTTGCTGTAATATTATTGCCTGCACTAATCAGCAAAAAAAACGGGAAGCATATCAACAGGCATACAATAAATGTAACCAGTACGTATAGGGTATAGAACGGCTGGAATACTTTTCGGAACATCTATATGCCTGTGACCCTGAACAATGGACGACCTATTTGGTCGCGACCTGGCCAAGGTATAGAAACCAATATTACAACCATAGCTATAGTTGTAAACCAGAACAACCTTTTGAACTTTGCCTGATCTGAAATATTTTTCTTAATACTGCTGTATCCTATGTGGATCAGTATGATGGCTATGATCATCATCACATTATGCTCCATAGCATAGAAGCGTTGAAAAGTATTTTTCATCATAGCAGCGCCACCCGTAGTAAGTGTGTGGAAGTAGCCGTTTACAAAGTAAAGCGCCAACCCCAGCAGCAATTGTATATCGCAACAGATGAGTAGGATCAGTGCATTGCGTTTATCTGCTTTTCCAAATACGCGATTACCACCCATACCACGCAGCCCACCTATTATTGTGAGCAAGGCAAAAAGTAATATTAGCCAGCGTAAGTCGCTATGTAGGTATAATATAAATGCCATCATGATTGCAGTTTTTGTACACTAAGGTAATATGGAATTATTAAAATATCCTATGAAACACAAATTATCATTACCAGTTCATTCTTTCGCGCAGTGTACGTATATGCTCCATATGGTGCCTGCTGTGCCAGGCATACATAGCTGTCATTTCCCACATGGGTACATTTCTATTGTGCTCAGGATGGTAGTATGTACGCTCCCACTGTTCTGGCTGCATCTGCCTTAACGTAGTGGTCCACCGCCTGTGCAGGGCATGCAGCAGTGTTAGCGATATATTGATGGGTACCAGTTGCGTATCCTGCAATTGTGCCCACAATTCTTCTTTATAAGGTTTTATTTGGGGGTTGTCTTCAGTAAGTGCCAGCTTCAGGCGCACATATGCATTCATATGGCTGTCAGCTACATGGTGTATCACTTGTTGTATGGTCCAGCCTCCATCGCGGTAGGGCACCTGCAGTTGTGGTTCATCCAGGTTCTCAATGCATATATCCAGCCACAACGGCAGCGACTCAAGTATATTCATCCAGTCGTTTAGCGATTGTGTTGTATAGCTTTCTGGTCGTTGAAACTTACCTATAGGATATTTAATTTTTTCCAGGCTGTCTTCCATGTTGTATCAGGTTACATATGCAATATACGTGCAAAAAAAAGCCTCCGTTTAAGGAGGCTCATACTATTTTGTTTTATCCAGAAAATCTTTCAGCTCTTTTACCGAGGCATCTTCCTGGAAAGCGTTGTTTACCTTAAAGTAATTGGTAGGGTCAACTGTTTTGCTGTAAGACGTTTTGGCGAACTCCAACCTTGAATGCTCTGCAGTAAATAACATACACAATTCAAAAACCTGCTGCGATGTAAAGCAATAGCTATTCTCCAGCATTACCGCTGTTGATAGTTTAGTGCCATCGTCTGGCAATGCGCTAATGTCAGCTTTTGCCTCGTCAAACGACGGAACGTCCATAGGATTAGGACATGGCGCATTACTGATGCGGCGTGTACCATCGCTGTTATACCCTTCGTAATTGGCTGAGTTTACATATGGTGTGCTGTTGCCATCCATTGCTACTACACCGGGTGTCGTATTTGTTGTTGTAGTAGTTATAGCAACAGTGTTATTCGGCATAGTTGTAGCAGATATCGGTGCGGGGGTGTTAACGCCTTGTACAGTGCCATTATTTGTTACGGTTGCAGGTACCATAACTACTATCTGTCCATTGTCAATTGTAGTATCAATATTAGATACCGGCGGAGCCGCGGTTGGTGTTTCAGTATCATGATAAGATGACATTGATGTAAACACCTTTTTGATGATTTTGGCATGTTTACTTTCAGGTATTGCATCCTCGCCCACTTTCGTCTGGCCTGCTGCGTTGTTCACTACTGCACCATGTACCGCATCAGCAAATGCCCTGGCATCTGATGTATGTTCAACAGGTGGGGCAGGAGGAGGAGGAGGAGGTGGAGTAGAGACAGTAGCCTGCACGGGTGTTGTATTGTTTGTGTTCTGTGCCGGCTGAGCATCTGTTACAATAGTCGTAGTGGTTACATTGCCATGCTTGCTGTAAGAATATTTTGTTACATTATCTGCAGGTGGGGTTGGTACTGCTGCCTGGGGTTGCGATGGCGTAGTAACAGTAGTTGTTACGACCGGTGGTGAATAGGTAGTGGTCTGCGATGTAGTTGTTTGTGAGGTGGTTACAGTAGGTGTTGATTGTGTTGTAGTGGTGTACGTAGTCTGTGGGTTTGTAAGCACAACTGCAGCCCCATCACCCACAGCAACCATATGCGTATTGGCGTATTGTTCATTTGCATCGTCACGGTACTTGGTTAGGTTTTGCAGCTTATCCTCGGTTATCGACGAGTTCTGTATGTTCATGTAATCAGCATGCACATTATCTTTCACTACCTGCCTGTCGCCCAGCTTAGTTAAATCTATGGTCTGTGGCTTTGTTTTTCTTTCATCGTTTGCAAGTACCTGGTCTTCTGATGGTACATATAGTTGAGTGCCATTACCATTTACAGGAGCAGTGGTGTTGCCATAAACATCAGTTGGTGTTACTTTTTTGGTATGTAGTGTTATGGTCTCTCCTTTTGAGTTGGTAGTTGTGGTAGTTGTAGCTGTTTCTTTGGCTTGTGAAGCAGAGTAGTCTATAAATTTTACGTCTTTGTCTTTTATTGGTTTGCCAGAAAGATCGAAGCCGGTATTACTAGATGAAACCATGACACTCTTGCCATTTATCATCTCTTCGTGAGTAGTGGTTTTTGTAGCTATAGGTGCAGTATAATCTATGAATTGGCCACCATAACCACCTTTATGCGCAAAATATTTTACATCGTTGGTCAGGTATTTTTCATTTATGGGTACTACAGAAAGGAAGTGCAGCTCAATAGTGCCATCCAGTGTTCTCCTTATATTGTAATATGCATCGGCGCGTTTGCCAGATGGGTCGGTAGCATTGCCTGGAGTAGTAACTCTTATATCTGCCAGAAGTATAGGTAAGGATTTGTCTTCGAAAACGATCTTACCATCATACACTGGCTTGTCTAAGCCGGTTAATTTGATGTCATCCTGGGCAACAGTATTTTGCGGCTTACCGTCCAGTACCAAAACGAACCGTTCATGGTTATCTGAGTAAACTGTAAGCGTGCTCCCCTTGCCCGCTTCCGGGGGCTGAGCATGTGCCACAATAGGGGACAGCAACAAAACGCCAATTACCGTCTTGAGATTCATAAACAAAATAATTTATCATGCAAGTTTACAATAAAACACCGATACCTTGGTTTGATATTATTTAATAACTTGTTAATGCAAGGGTTATTAAACTGCTTTTATGTAAAATCAATAACAAAATAGTCAACAAAATGTTATATTAATTCTTTAATTCAAAGAACGATGTTGCCATGCGTTCTACCTCCGTACCTATTGCCAGCGATGCTGTAGCTGCGGGCGACGGCGCATTGAGTATGTGTATAGCATTACCATTGCGTTCTATTTTAAAATCGTCTATCATTTCGCCCTCGGGGGCCAACAGCATGGCTCTTACTCCTGCACGGCCAGGCACAAGGTCATCCATTTCCAGACTGGGTATTAATGCTTGTAAGCGGGTTAAGAACAATTTTTTAGAAAATGCACGCCTATACTCATCTATACCAAAACGCCAGTGTTTGTAGAAAAACTTCCATGTGCCGGCATGGCTGAAGGCTTCTTTAGTGTCAGTAAAAGAGAAGTCCGTTTTTCCATATCCTTCACGTTTGAATACGAATACAGCATTAGGTCCGCACTCAGTACCACCTTGTATCATGCGGGTAAAATGCACACCCAGGAATGGGAATTGGGGGTTGGGGACAGGATATATAAGATTTTTTACTTTTTTTAACCCTTTCTCAGATAAGTCGTAGTAGTCGCCACGGAATCCCACAATGGTACTATCTGTTTTTACACCTTCCTTACGAGCTACTCTGTCGCTTTGCAGGCCTGCGCATGTAATGATATAGCGGCCGGTAAAATTCCCCTTTGGTGTAACTACAATAGTATGGTCACCATTTTTTTCAAATGCAGTGGCTTCATAACCCGTAAGTATGCGGCTGTTAGCAAACTTGGCACGTATCAGCTCAGCGTATTTGCGCGATACGGCAGCATAATCTATTATGCCTGTACATGGCACCCAAAGTCCACGTATGCCTACACAGTACGGTTCTATTTCTTTTATCTTGGCCGGGCCTATCTGTTCTATACCTTCAACATCGTTTTTTATCCCGTTGTTAAATACCTTATCCATGTGGGCAAGCTCACTTTCTTTTGTAGCAACTATTATTTTGCCACATATGTCATGGGGTACTTTGTGTTCTTTAGCAAAGGCAACCAGCTCCCTTCGGCCATCTACACAATTCTTTGCCTTGTAACTGCCTGGTTTGTAATAAATGCCCGAATGTATAACGCCAGAGTTATGTCCGGTTTGGTGAGCTGCTACTTCGTTTTCTTTTTCAAGCACCAAAATACGCTTGTCTGGGTATTTTGTATTTATCTTATATGCTGTTGCCAACCCCACTATTCCACCACCAACTATTATTATATCATATTTGTCTTGTTCCATCTGTTGCATTTGGGGCGTAAAAATAGCGCCATTTTACCGAAAGGCTATTCATATACAGTGGTTATTATCCATGCGGGCTATTTATTAAAAGTTTTATGGCTGCTTATGTATAAATTTGCCATTATAGGGCACTATATTTATATCAAGCTGCTACCAGATCGTTATATTTAGTAAAAACATAAAGGACAAAAATGTTTTCAAGGTTATTTGGGAGAAAGAAAAGAGAAAGTGAAGAAGAGGATAATAGTGATGCAGTGCGCGATTATTCGTTTCTGGGGGCCGATATGCATTCTCACTTTATACCGGGCATAGATGATGGCGCTCAAACAATAGATGATAGTATTACAATGCTGAAAGCCATGCAGGACATGGGATATAAAGGCGTTGTCACTACACCCCATATCAATTTCGATCACTATCCTAATTCTTCATCAAAAATATTAGCGGGCCTGCAACAGGTGCATCATACGCTGAAGGAAAAGGATATGGATATTGCAGTAAAAGCGGCTGCCGAGTATTACATAGACGATCATTTTTTCCAGATACTGGAACGTGAGCCTCTCCTTACCATTTATCAGGATCAGGTATTGGTAGAAATTTCGATGGCATCACAACCATCCAATTTGTTTGAGATCATGTTTAATATACAGCTTAAGGGATATAAGCCTGTGTTGGCACACCCCGAGCGCTACCTATATTTCAGGGAGAACAGGCAAATATTTACAGACCTTAAAGACAGGGGCTGTATGTTGCAGCTCAATACATTGTCACTTGCAGGTTATTACGGAGGCGATGTGAAGGATATGGCGCTCTTCATACTTGAAAATAAGCTGTATGATTATGCGGGCACAGACATGCACCACATGAGGCATGCCGAGCTACTGCAAAGGTTTACGCAGGGCAAAACCTTCCTGAAGCTGCAGAAGTATGCATTTAGAAATAAGGATTTGATTCCTTAGCGCTGTTTACACTTAGCAAAAGGATAACAAAAAGGTACTATTACACGTGGAAGGCAATTTTTATCTTGTGCCAATTTTTTATATTTTACACCCCTAGTATTAATAATAAACTCAATAATGGAATCAGGTAATGTCAGAGTGGCTGTTATAGGCCTTGGATACGTAGGCCTGCCACTGGCAGTGGAGTTCGGGAAATTGTATCCGGCGCTGGGATTTGATATCAATACTAAAAGGATCAATGAATTGCAAGGTGGCAAGGATAATACACTGGAAGTTGATGATGAGACCCTGAAGAGTGTAATATCCGAAGTCGTTCCGCTGGATGGCGTAAAAGGATTGCATTGCACCAACAAACTAGGCGATATTGCTGACTGCACTTACTATATAGTAACTGTACCCACTCCTGTTGATAAGAACAATTGCCCTGATCTTACCCCGCTGTACAAAGCTAGTGAGAGTGTAGGCAAGATTCTGAAAAAAGGAGATATTGTTGTTTACGAATCGACAGTTTACCCAGGTGTTACAGAAGAAGAGTGCGTGCCTGTACTGGAGCGTGTGTCGGGTCTTAAGTTTAATGTCGACTTTTTTTGCGGATATTCTCCAGAGCGTATAAACCCCGGAGATAAGACACATACTGTAACCAAAATAAAGAAAGTAACATCAGGTTCTACTCCAGAAGTTGCCGAAAAGGTTGATGCACTCTACCGGTCTGTTATAACAGCAGGTACACATAAGGCCAGCAGTATAAGAGTGGCAGAGGCTGCAAAAGTAATAGAGAACGCACAGCGCGATATCAACATTGCATTCGTAAATGAACTAGCAAAGATATTTAACAGGCTGGGTATAGACACGCACGAAGTATTGGCTGCATCTGCAACTAAGTGGAACTTCTTGCCCTTTAAACCAGGGCTGGTTGGTGGCCATTGCATAGGCGTTGATCCTTACTACCTGGCACAAAAAGCACAGGAAGCCGGTTATCACCCTGAAATAATACTTGCAGGCCGCCGCCTGAATGATGGTATGGGTGCATATGTTGCCAACGAGGTTGTGAAATTGATGCTTAGGAACAATGTTGGCGTAAAGAATGCAAACTTGCTGTTGCTGGGTATCACCTTTAAGGAGAACTGCCCCGATGTGCGGAATACCAAGGTGATTGACATTGTTAAAGAACTGAAGTCGTACGAAATAAATGTTACCGTTTACGACCCTTGGGCTAACCCGGCAGAAGTAAAGCATGAATACGGTATTGATATTATCACCGAACTGGACGGTGAGCAATATGATGCGGCCATACTAGCTGTTGCACACAATGAGTTTCTTGACTATGCATGGCGTAAGTCAGTGAAGCGCGAAGGCGTTGTGTATGATGTTAAGGGCTGCCTGGATAAGGATAAGGTACACGCAAGATTATAACTCCCCATAATAATGGTTAACACGCTAAGAGCGGGAGTTTTTAAAAAGCTCCCGCTCTTTTCGTATTTTTGAATTTTATTTTTTCAATTACATTCCCCAATAACTAAAAAAAGATGCCTGAGACTATTGCTTACGAGCAACTGATTTCCATAGCCAATGAGTATGGTACCCCCGTTTATATTTATCATGCTGAAAAAATAGCAGAACAATACAACAAGCTGAAGGACGCTTTTAAAGCGCACCCAACACGCTTTTTTTATGCCTGCAAATCGCTAACCAACATCAATATATTAAAGTACATAAACAGCCTGGGTGCTAACCTGGACTGCGTAAGCATTAATGAAGTGATGCTGGGGTTGAAGGCTGGCTTCGATCCGCAACAAATACTTTTTACACCAAACTGCGTAGATTTTGCTGAGATAAGCGATGCGAAGGCGCTTGGTGTCAACATTAATATAGATAACATATCTATATTGGAACAGTTTGGTAGCAAATTTGGTGGCACCTACCCCATCTGCATCCGCATCAACCCGCACATTGAAGCAGGTGGGAACTACAAAATTTCTACAGGGCATATAGACAGCAAGTTTGGTATTTCTATACACCAGATGCGCCATATAGAACGTGTAGTGAAAACAACCGGCCTGCATGTACAGGGCTTGCACATGCATACCGGTAGCGAGATCAAAGACATCAACATATTCCTCAACGCACTTGAGATCATGTTTGAAGCCGCACAGAAGTTTGACCGACTAGAGTTCATAGACCTGGGCAGCGGCTTTAAAGTGCCTTACAAAGAAGGCGATAGAGAAACAGATATTTATACACTTGGTGAAAAACTCACCGAAGCAGTAAAAGAATTTGAAAAAGAATATGGCCGCAAACTGGAAGTTTGGTTTGAGCCAGGTAAGTACCTTGTGAGCGAGTGTGGTTACTTCGTAACTAAGGCCAATGTAATAAAACAAACCACGGCAACAGTATTTGTAGGTATAAACTCAGGCTTCAATCACTTGATAAGGCCAATGTTTTATGATGCATATCACCGCATCACCAATATTACCAATCCCACAGGTGCCGAGCGCATATACACAGTGGTAGGTAACATCTGCGAAACAGACACTTTTGCATGGGACAGGGTGCTGAATGAGGTAAGAGAAGGTGACTATCTTTTGTTCCACAACGCAGGTGCATACGGGTTTGAAATGAGCAGCAACTTCAACTCGCGCCTGAAACCTGCCGAAGTATTAGTAAAGGATGGCAAAGCGCAACTCATACGTCGTCGCGATGTATTTGAAGATCTGCTCCGCAACCAGCTGGAGGTGCTTTAATTCATTTATCTGCTTATAAAAATGGCTGGAATTTGTATACAAATTCCAGCCATTTTTATTTTGCTATATTAAGCTCGATTCTTACTTTAAGTAAATATAGGCTGCCAACGTAACTAGTATGCCTATAGCATAGCCCAGCCATATTTCTCCACTGCCATGTGCACCCAATATGCGGCGCGCAGTGCCAATGGCACCTGCTACTAAAACAGTGGCAAAGAACAGGAGTATCATATTTACAGGGCTTGTCATAGCCAATACTATCATCAGGCCCACGTAGCTGCCTGCTGCTGCGGTATGCATACTTACCTTAAAGAAAATATTGATCAGGAACAACAGGATAATACCCCAGAACGAACTGAGCGTTACCAGGTGCAATATCATGGGCACGTTGGGTATATTACCAAATACCATGTTGGCCCAGAAGTAAAATATCATAGTGGCTATAAGCGGTATGATACGGTCTTTGGCGGTATGCAATTGTATGCTTTCAATAAAGTCTAGCTTTTTAAGCAGGAACAAAGTGAACAGTGGAAAGAAAACAGTAAGAAAACCCATTATCAGCAACCATTGGCCAAACATGGATATATCTATGCCTGCAAAGCTGGCTGGTGATAAAAAATAAACACCAGCTGCCATAATAACTGGCATGAATACTGGGTGAAAAATATACGATATAATATTTGCGAGTATGGTTAGCCCCTTTGGATATTTGGAGGCTGTTGCCGGTATGTCGTTCATTTTAGGAGTCTAATATTGGTGAAAGCCACTTCTTCATTTCTTCAGGGTCCATGCCTTTGCGGCGGGTATAGTCAACCAGTTGGTCTTCCAGTATATTGTTGATACCGAAATAAGAACTATGCGGATGACTAAAATACCAACCACAAACCGCTGCCCCGGGATACATAGCCAGCGATTCGGTAAGGATGATACCCGCGTTGCCTGTAGCATCCAGCAGGTCGAACAATTTTATTTTCTCAGTGTGGTCAGGACATGCAGGATAGCCGGGCGCAGGCCGTATGCCACGGTATTTTTCCTTTACCAGTTCAGATATCGGCATTTGTTCTTCCTTATCATATCCCCATAGTTCCTTGCGCACACGCAGGTGCAGCACTTCTGCAAATGCCTCAGCCAACCGGTCTGCTATGGCTTGCAGCAATATCTTATTGTAATCGTCAAGGTTGTCTGCAAATGCCTGCAGGTGTGGTTCTATGCCATGTATGCTTACTGCAAATGCACCCATGTAGTCTTTCTTGCCGGGCATTATGAAATCTGCCAGGGAGAAGTTGGGTTGCCCTGCTGCTTTTTTTATCTGCTGTCTCAGGAACTCCAGGGTCTTGATCACATGCCCATGCTCATCTTTCAGTTCTATAGTATCCGGTGCGGTTCTCAGTGTTTCCCAAAAGCCGATCACACCGTTTGCTGTAAGCCACTTTTCGGCAATTATTTTGTCCAGCAATGCGTTGGCATCGTTATACAACCGTGTTGCTTCTGTACCGGCATGTGCATCAGTAAGTATATCCGGAAACTTGCCGCGCATCTCCCATGTTATGAAAAAAGGTCCCCAGTCTATGTACTGACGTATTTCAGCAATATCATATTCGGCAAAGACCTTCACCCCTGTAAATGAAGGTACGGGTGGTTGATAGTCTATCCAGTTTATATCAACAGGGTTATTCTGCGCTTCTTCAAGAGTAATGTATGCTTTGGCTGAGCGTTTGTTTGCAAAGTCGTCGCGCAGCTTACTATATTCATCTTTTATATTGTGCAGGTAACCTTCTTTTTGTTCTTTATTCAGCAAGTTGCCGGCTACGGTAACGCTACGGCTGGCATCCAGCACATAAACCACACCTTCGTTATACTCAGGTGCTATCTTCACAGCAGTATGCATGCGCGATGTTGTTGCGCCACCTATCAGCAAAGGTTGGCTCATGCCCCGGCGTTTCATCTCTTTGGCCACATGCACCATTTCATCCAGGCTTGGGGTTATCAAACCACTCAATCCTATTATATCAACTTTCTCACGTTGTGCAGTTTCCAGTATTTTATCGGCAGGCACCATTACCCCAAGGTCTATGATATCATAACCGTTACAGCCCAAAACTACACCTACAATATTCTTGCCTATATCATGTACGTCTCCCTTTACCGTTGCCATTAGTATTTTGGCAGCGCCGGCGGTCTCTTCATTTATAGTGCCAGCTGTAATATGGGCTTGGCGGCGGAGTTCTTTTTCAGCTTCTATATAAGGTGTGAGCACAGCTACACTTTTTTTCATTACACGTGCGCTTTTCACCACCTGTGGCAAAAACATTTTACCACTGCCAAACAGGTCACCCACTACATTCATTCCATCCATTAATGGCCCCTCTATCACGTCAAGTGGTTTAGGGTATTTCTGGCGTGCCTCTTCAGTATCCTGGTCTATAAAGTCGGTAATACCATTTACCAATGCATGTCGCAGTCTTTCTTCCACGCTGGTGCCACGCCATAGGTCATCTTTCTTTTCTTCTTTTCCTTTTGCCTGTACTGTATCTGCAAAGGTCACCAGCCGCTCTGTGGCATCGGGCCTCTTGTTCAGTATCACATCTTCACACAGTTCCCTCAGCTTAGGTTCTATTTCATCATACACCTGTAGCTGTCCGGCATTCACAATGCCCATATCCATACCTGCTTTTATTGCGTGCAGCAAAAAAACACTGTGCATGGCCTCGCGTACAACATCGTTACCCCTAAATGAGAAAGATACATTACTTACACCGCCGCTCACTTTAGTAAGCGGCATTTTTTGTTTTATGATCCTGGTGGCTTCTATAAAATCAACACCATAATTATTATGCTCTTCTATACCGGTTGCAATAGCAAATATGTTCGGGTCGAAAATGATATCCTGTGGTTTGTAACCGACTTGTTCTGTTAATATCTTATAAGCACGCTCGCAGATCTCAACCTTACGTTCCATAGAATCGGCCTGCCCTACTTCATCAAAAGCCATCACAATTACCGAGGCGCCATAGTTGCGGCATATAATAGCCTGCTCTATAAATTTCTCCTCCCCTTCCTTCATAGAAATGGAGTTTACAATACATTTACCTTTTACGCACTTCAATCCTGCTTCTATAATTGAGAATTTAGACGAATCGAGCATAATAGGTATGCGGGCTATATCCGGCTCAGCTTGTAGCAGGTTCAGGTATGTGGTCATGGCTTGCACACCGTCTAGCAGGGCATCATCCATGTTTATGTCTAGTATTTGTGCGCCACTTTCTACCTGCTGCCGTGCAACAGATAATGCTTCTTCGTATTTATTTTCCTTTATAAGGCGTGCAAATTTTTTAGATCCTGTAACATTGGTACGTTCCCCAACATTAATAAAATTTGTTTCCGGGCGAACTATAAGAGGCTCCAGGCCACTCAGGCGGAGAAATGGTTGTATTTCAGACATCAATCAACATGAAAAATTATGCAAATGTAAAAACTAAATCAGAGTAATCACTGAAACAAGTCTCACATTTCAATAAAATGAAAGGCCTTTCTCTGAAATTATCTTTAAAGGTACCATTGTTCAAGAAATAATATGTTTCGATGGTAAATACTAAAAATGTTTATTGATAATTTATACATTTACAAAATATTCAAAATT
>Ga0206994_1038_pt1 | contig 28799 bp, 21 predicted proteins | sample Alteio_BWMinCont_4_FD_153485 | JGI IMG/M metagenome (GOLD analysis project Ga0206994, IMG submission 153485) | Enriched cells from forest soil in Barre Woods Harvard Forest LTER site, Petersham, Massachusetts, United States -... | ecosystem: Environmental > Terrestrial > Soil > Temperate forest >...
CCCCCGACAGCGCCAACAGGGGCCGCAGGTGGCGACCTGGGCGGTACATACCCTAACCCAACCATTGCAGCAACAGCAGGTGCAGATGTAGTCAATGCGATCAATGCATCTACGTCAACAGTAAACATCGGCAGGTTACCGGCCACAGTCACCAACCAGGGCAATACCTTCAACGGTAATACCCAACTGGTACAGACCACGGCAACAGGTAAGCTGCCTGTAATAGATGGTTCAAACCTGACCAACCTGAACGCCAGCAATATAGTATCAGGCACACTGAATGCAGCACAATTACCAGCAATAGCTACAGCACAGGGCAATACCTTTAACGGTAACAGTCAGCTGGTGCAGCTGAGCGCAACAGGTAAATTACCTGCAGTAGATGGGTCACAACTGACCAACCTGCCCCCAACAGCGCCAACAGGCGCAGCAGGCGGCGATCTGAGTGGTACCTACCCTAACCCCACAATAGGGGCATCAGCAGTAACACCCTCAAAGATATCATCAGCAGGGGCAACAAACGGGCAGGTGCTCAGCTACAATGGTGTAGGTGTGGCCTGGGTTACTCCAAACAACACACCAGGTGGCAGTGCAGGTGGCGATCTTACCGGGTCTTATCCTAGTCCCAACATTGGGAACGGTGTAGTCACAGCTGCCAAGCTCAGCTCTGCAGGTGCCATTAATGGCCAGGTATTGGGGTATAATGGTACAGCAGTAGCATGGACCACTCCAAGCACCACCCCCGGTGGTGCAGCGGGTGGCGATCTTACCGGTACATATCCTAACCCTACATTAGGAACAAGTGGTGTTGCTGCAGGTTCTTATGGTATTCCAGGCAGCCCTGCTCCATTGTTTACAGTAGATGCAAAAGGCCGTGTTACCAGTGCTCAAAATACTACGCTCAATCTTACATCAGCACAATTTGCGAACCAGGGGACTGTAACAACAGTATTGCATGGTAATGCAGCAGGTGTCCCATCATTCGGACAAATAAGCAACTCTGATGTAAGTAACACAGCTGCTATAGCTTACAGCAAGCTAAACCTAGCCAGCAGCGTAGCTACAACTGACCTGTCATCAACAGGTGCTACAAGTGGTCAGGTACTTGGTTATGACGGTACTAATATTACCTGGACTACTCCAAGCACAACACCAACAGGTGCAGCAGGCGGTGATCTTACAGGTAGCTATCCTAGTCCTACCATTGCTACTACGGCTGGTGCCGATGTGGTAAACGCGATAAACGCATCTACTTCAACAGTAAACATTGGCAGGCTTCCGGCAACCGTTACTGCTCAAGGCAACACATTTAATGGTAATAGCCAACTGGTGCAATTAGGTGCTACAGGCAAGTTGCCTGCAATAGATGGTTCACAGCTGACCAGCCTGAATGCGAGCAATATATCATCGGGTACATTAGCCGCAGCACAATTACCGGCAACTGCTACCACACAAGGCAACACATTTAATGGTAATAGCCAACTGATACAACTAAGTGCTACAGGCAAACTGCCTGCTGTAGATGGTTCACAACTGACCAATTTGCCTGTTTCAAATCTTACAGGTGATGTAACAAGCGTGGGCATAGCTACTTCTTATAACAATGTAGTACCTGCTAATAAGGGTGGTGCGGGTGCAATAAATGGTTTGCTTTCTGCAAATGGCGCAGGTACGGTATCTGCCGCAAGTACTACTGGTAGCGGAAGCGTGGTTTTGTCCACTTCGCCTACTTTGGTAACACCTTCTTTGGGTACACCAAGTGCATTAGTAGGTACCAATATTTCCGGTACCGCAGCCAACTTAACTGCTGGTCACGTTACCACAAATGCTGCCATGACCGGCGATGTAACCAGCTCTGGCACAACCAATGTTACAACAATAGCAGCGGGGGCAGTTACAGGTGCAAAAATAGCCAGCAGTACGATTGCTGTTGGTAACCTGAATACAACAGCAGCGCCAACAAGCGGCCAGGTACTGAGTTATGATGGTACAAATCTTGCGTGGATAACGTCAAGCAGTACGGGAACGGTTACATCTGTAAGCTCTGCTAACACTGACATAAGCGTAGCAACAGGCACAACCACACCTGTATTGACATTAAACAGCGGTACAGGCGCCAACCAGGTAGTAAAACTCGATGGTACAGGTAAATTGCCTGCCGTGGATGGTTCGGCTTTAACTAACTTGCCGGCTGGCACAGCGGCGGCGGGTACTTTAACTGGCACAACCCTGGCAAGCAATGTGGTTAATGCAAGCTTAACAAAGCTTACCGCGCTCACCACCAATGGTTTAGTTACTACAAGCGGCTCTAACGGCACATTAGGGGTAACCAGTACAACCACTAACGGACAAATCATAGTTACATCCGGCGGGGGTATTCCATCTTTTCAAACTGTAACGGGTGATTTAGCAATCAACTCTACCGCAGTAACAAGCATAGCTAATAGTACTACATCTGGCAATCATATTTCATCGGCTCTAAACTCGGCCACCGCCGGCTCTACTGCCGGAACAGTAACCGGTTCGGGTGCGGTGGTTTTATCTGCCTCGCCTACTTTGGTAACGCCTTCATTGGGTACGCCAAGTGCATTAGTCGGTACTAACATTAGCGGTACAGCAGCTAACCTTACTGCAGGTAACGTTACTACAAATGCTGCCATGACTGGCGACGTAACCAGCTCTGGCAGTACCAATGCTACAACTATCGCAACTTCAGGCGCAACTGGTATCGCGGCGGGTAACCATATAGTTACTGCTATTAATTTGGGTACAAGTGTTATTAACCCTGCAAACCTGGGTAGCAGCTCAGGTACTGCTACTAAATTTTTAAATGGTGCGGGCGCGTTTACTACACCAGCACCTGGTGTAGGATATGCCTATGCCTCACAAGGTACAAGTACAACCGTTGTAGCCAACACTGCGTATGTTGTTACAACAGATGGCATTACCCTTACATTGCCAGGGACTAGTCTTGTAACTGGAAACACAATTAAGGTACTTGTGCCGCATACTTTTACCAGTGTAGTAATTAATTTTGGTAGCAAAGGTGGTTTTGGTGCAGTCAGTTTTAATACTTTTGCCGCAAACGCAACTAAAGTTATTGGAACGGATCTTGAATATGCTCAGACTTTTGTATATGATGGATCAACATGGTTGCAAATTGCTCAGTTTTAGTGTGGCCTCCTAAAGCAGGTTGGTATAGATATTTATACCAACCTGCTTTACGGTATGTGATTTAATAAAAATGTAACACCCATGTGCAAATTATGTTAAGGGTACATAGCACATCTGCTACATGTGGGTATTGCATCTATGAGGCGGACCGTTATAACCTGATTTGATCATGTTTTCAATTGATACGACTCGCTCAACAGATGAAAAGGTTGCCGAAATAGGCAGCCTTTCTATTAATAAGAGACTGCTATATTTTGAATGATTTGAGTCTTGGATTCTCCTGGATATTGCCTGTCCTTTTTAATACACCCCATGTCTGTAATTCGCCTTTTATAGCGCGTTTTACAGCCTTAAAAAGAACATATAACATGAGCCATCGGTAAGCAAAGCGTTGTGGCAAAAACCAGATGAGCTTTGACAGCTTTTCTTGCTCAAAAGAGAACGCCATTACAGCTACAGCAGCATCTACCAGCATAAAGATCAAATAGTAACCTAAAATCTCTTTTGCATTTCCGGTCATTAACCCAATGAGCATAAGGGCATCTGCAAATGGAGAAATAAAAGGGATCATGATCTGGAATATGAGGATGTTGGGCAAGGCTACCCACCCCAGGCTTCCGTAATCTGAATTAAACAAAGCATCCCTGTTTTTCCAGAAAGACTGCATCACACCAAAATTCCATCTGAATCTTTGTTTCAGAAACATCTTAAGTGTCTCTGGTGCTTCAGTTAAAGCAATGGCTTTGTTCTCATTCTTAATCACATAACCCGCCCTTAATATCCTTATGGTCAGGTCGCAGTCTTCTGCAAACGTATCGCTGGTAAAACCGCCTGCATCTTCAATTGCTTTTTTGCGGAATAAGCCTATCGCACCAGGCACCACGGTTATTGCATTTATGTTTGCATAGGCATTGCGATCAAAATTCTGGCTGGTGATGTACTCTATACTTTGCCATTTTGTAAGTATGTTTACCTCGTTACCTACTTTTACATTCCCAGCCACAGCGCCTGTTTGCTCGTCCTCAAAATGCCTCACCAATAAACTTAGTGAGCCTGGCACCAGGTAGGTATCTGCATCGATACAAAGTAGGAACTCAGCAGTTGACTGGCTGATGCCAAAATTTAATGCAGAGGCTTTTCCTCCATTGGGTTTGGTAAATACCTTTACTTTAAGATTATCTGCAAAAGCCGCAGAAACCTTGCTATAAGTACTATCTGTGCTGCCATCATCAACAAACACAATATTGAAATTAGGATAGGTGAGTTTCAATAAATTGTTGACAGAATTTATTGCATTCACCTCCTCATTATACGCCGGTACAATAATGTCAATATATGGCATTTCCTTCCATGGGGTTCTGCTTTGTTTGCTGTCTTTCAAAAACTCCCTTATTGCTAAAACAGCAAAAAATAATATCCTCAAAAGAGATAAAACAATGCATATAATAAAGACACGATAAAGAATAAGAGAAGCCCAGAAGCCGAACTCGGCTATGTAGTAGTTGGCCTGTATCAGATTGTATGCTTTATTGTTGGGTACTACTGGCATCAACTGTGCCTTCTTTTCATTTATTAGATCGCCTATAGAGATAAAGGTATATCCTTTGTCTTTGAAGTATTTAATAATGCGCGGTAATGCCGCAATCGTTGCTTCCCTGTTACCACCGGCATCGTGCAGCAGTATGATACTGCCTAATGCTTCTTGTTGTACTACTCTATTGAAAATAGTATCGGCAGTGACACCCACCTCCCAGTCGTTAGGATCAATAGATTCACCAACAGTAAGGTAATTGTACTCCTTGCCTAGCGCAACAGGTATTAATTCATCCATGGTTTCAGGCTCGGCATCTGCATTGTAAGGCGGGCGCAACAACGTTGTAGAGTGGCCTGTTATACTTTCGAGCAGTAAGCGGGTCGAACTTAGTTCAAGCACGGCACGCTGCCTGCTTATCTGGGCCATATTAGGATGGGTAAATGTGTGGTTGCCTATCTCATACCCCTCGTTCGATATTCTTTTGACAAGAGGTATGTTATTCTCCATGTTAATACCTATCATAAAAAATACGGCGGGTACATTTTCTTTATGGAGTATATCTAGTATGCGTGGGGTATATTTAATATCAGGGCCATCATCAAAAGACAATACAACAGTCTTAGCTTTCTTCCCAAATTTCTTCATTACAAAAACAGAAGGAATGCTTTTATAGTCCTCTTCGCTTATTAATAATTCTGTCGTATCCAGCTGTGTTTTTATGTATCCGGCTTTGGGTGTACTTACTACGTCTAGTATCTCGCCCTCACCCACATAATCTACCGTATTGTTTGCCTCTATATATTTTAGGTTGTTGAAGTTGAACTGTGCCAGCCCTTCAGTGCTCATATCCCTGTTATAAAATGTCCACAACCGGCTGTCTTCAGAACCTAACCGCCATAGCGAAACACCAGCTACACCAGACTCCACAGCAAACCGGATAGTATTGAAGTTGGTAGCAGCATCAGTAAAATAAACCTGGTGCTTTACGCTGTCATCATCGTCATAGCTATAGGTAAGATTGTAAGTGTCGTTATCAAAATCAATAAGCGACTTATTGTCCGCTGCATTAGTTATAGCCTCTTCATACGAAACTGTTTCTCCTTTGGCCTTTTCAGCCCAGTCATAACCGTATCCTGCAATGCACAATACAATTTTATCAGATGGTACCCCAGCGCCTATATTATCAAGAGCGGCCTCTATCCACTTCTGGCTGCATATTGGTCCTGGCCCTGAACCTTCGCTGTACTCATCATATGCCATGAGGAACAAGTAGTCGGTATATTTTACTAATTCTTTAGGGTTATAATCTTCGTTGAATGGAGATATATCCAAGGTTACCAATAAACCTTGTGCATGCATTTTTGTAGATAACTCTTTTATAAAGGAGATAAATGGTTCGTCTGTTTTTTCAGATAATTCTTCAAAGTCCACATTTATCCCTGCAAAATGGTTCGTCTGTATTATGCCGATCACATCATTTATCAGGCGTTCTTTTTTCGCAGGGTCATGCAATATGCGGTGCAATACAGTGCCATTAAAATCATCGCCAAAAAAGTTGGATAGCATGGCAACCACCCTTACGCCAGAAGCTTTAATAATGTCTTCTCCACGAAAATCTTTGTTTACATATACTGTATCGGCAGTAGTGTCTATATACATGTACTCCGGGAGCAGCATGTTTATTTTATCAATATTGCTTTTTAAAGACAGGTACGATTGTTCATCTCCCGGGTCGTAAAATGCAGCACGGATAGGTGCCGCAAAATGATGCATACTATCGCCGGTACTTACATACTTTATGTTTTTGCCTTTGCCCTTGGCATCTATATACTTTCTGAAACCGTTAAAGTCTTTATTGATTTTAGTCTCCTGCAACAGGGAGTGCTTATCCGGATTTAATATGATCTTATACTGGTCATTCTGTTGTTTCAATTGGGGCAATTGTGGATTGTATATGTTCCATAAGGCTGCGCCAACCAATGCAACAACTATCAGTGCAACAAACAGCAAAAAACGGGAACCCCATTTAAATCGCTGCCACCTGCTTGGTGATCCTGTAGAAAAAACCTGTTTTGTATTGTCGCTCATTTTTTATTAACTATTAACACCTCTATTTGCGATCAATGAATAACAATAATATTGAAAATAAATTACGATGTCAGGGTTATGTATATGCAGATACCTTAATGATTAGCTTGACTCAAATGAAGATATTGGGATAAGGGAATTTTTTCAAACTAGTTTAAATCACTTGCACGGTCTTCAATGCAGTTAAAGTGTTTTCCTTATCCTTAGCTAATTGCTCTTTCAGTGCATCAAGAGATGCAAACTTTTCCTCATTGCGCAGGTACGTAACAAATGATAGTTCCAGTTCTTGTCCGTAAATATCTTCGTCAAAATCAAAGATATTTACCTCAATGTTTATTTTCCGTTCGTCTGTAACTGTGGGGTTATAGCCAATACTCAGCATCCCGTTAAATCTTCCTCCGGCTACCTGTACGGTTACTGCATATATTCCTATGGCTGGCACTACCTGTGCAGGGTCGTTAGGGGCTATGTTAGCCGTAGGGTATCCTATGGTTCGGCCTAGTTGCCTGCCCTTTATTACTTTCCCGGTCAATGTGTAGTATCGGCCCAGCATATGGGCTGCATCTTGTACATGCCCTACTGTTATGGCTTTACGTATTTTGGTGCTGCTCACTGCTGCTTCATCTATAAGCTGCGCAGGTATTTCTACTACCTGGTAGTCATATTCTGTGCTTAACTGTTGCAGCAGGTCTATCCCTCCCTTTCTGTCGTGCCCAAATTGATGGTCGTGTCCTATAATGATGGTGTGTGGCTTAAAAAACTGCACCAGGAACTGCGATATATAATCTTCTGCTGAAAGGTTGGCAAAATCCCGGGTAAACGGTACCACCACCACATGGTCTATTCCTGCATCTGTTACCAGTTCAAGCTTTGTAGCTAGTGGGGTCAGCAGTTTTAATTCCTGGTCGGGGAAGATCAGCTTACGCGGGTGCGGGTCAAAGGTGATAAGAACACTTTCTCCATTTATCTTTTTTGCCTGGCTTACTACTTCTTGCAATATACACCGGTGTCCCAGGTGCACACCATCAAAGGTGCCAATGGTGACAACTGCATTCTTAAAAGCGGGTAGAGTAGTGGTATTGAAAAATATAGCCATGCTAGTTATAAGCCCGCAAATTTAACGGAATTAGTTTAAGGAATGGCGATTGCCAGCGCCGCCGGCAATCGCCAAGGTTTATTTTATGTCACTCAGTATTTTATAAAACGTATAGCAATCTTCAAATGTGTTGTAAAGTGGCACAGGGGCTATACGTATCACATCAGGTTCACGCCAGTCGGCTACCACGCCTTTTTCTGTCAGTATATCAAATATTTCACGCCCGCGTTCTGCAAACAGTAGCGAAAGCTGGCAGCCTCGTTTGTTAGGGTCTTTGGGTGTAATAATGGTAAAAGATAAGTGTGTCACCTGGCGCAGCAGGTATTCCAGGTAGGCGGTAAGTTTTAAGCTCTTTTGTCTCAGTGCGTCTAACCCTGCTTTTTCAAAAATATCCAGGCTGGCATTATGTGCTACCATGTTAAAAACTGGAGCATTACTCATTTGCCAGCTGGCTGCACCCTTTTGGGGTACAAACCCTTTTTGCATTTTAAAACGGTTTTTCTCGTCATTTCCCCACCAGCCCGCCAGCCTGAAGAGTTCCGGGTTATTACCGTGTTGTTCATGTACAAATGCACCTCCCACACCTCCGGGGCCTGAGTTAAGGTACTTATAAGAGCACCAGCATGCAAAGTCCACATTCCAGTCATGCAGCTTCAAAGGTATATTGCCTATAGCATGGGCCAGGTCAAAACCTGCATAAGCGCCAACTGCGTGTGCAGCAGCAATAATGCGTTCCATGTCAAATACCTGTCCGGTATAGTAGTTTACACCGCCCATTATTACTACGGCAAGTGTATCCTTATGTTCCTCTATAGCAGCTGCTACATCATCTTCATCTATGGTATAAGCTCCGGCTCTCGGTGCTATCTCTATTATGGCATCATTAGGGTCATAACCATACATGCGTACCTGCGTTTCCATCGCATATTGGTCACTTGGGAAGGCTCCTGCTTCCATCAGTATTTTGTAGCGCCCATTCGCAGGACGGTAAAAAGACAGCAGCAGTAAGTGTAGGTTCACTGTAAGTGTATTCATGGCTACCACCTCATCTGGTTGTGCACCCACAATACGTGCCAGGCGTTCAGAGAAAAGGTGGTGGTAAGAAAACCATGGGTTGCGTGCAAGGAAATGTCCTTCTACGCCATATTTACCCCAGTCTTCCAGTTCTTTATTCATTAGGTAACTCACACTTCTGGGTTGTAGGCCCAGCGAATTGCCACAGAAATAATGCACGTCTTTTTCATTGTGCTGCGGAAACAAGAAACGTTCGCGGTAAGTATGAAGTATATCGGTACGGTCCTGCTCTCGGGCGTAGTCAAAAGTATTTTCAAACAAAAAAGACATGTAAATGGATATTTGCGTGCAAAAATAGCTGGACTATTACTAATTAACGCACAGTTTATTTATAAATAAATATTTGTAGCCCGGAGAAGCATTTAAAATGATACTAATTCATTATTATATACATCATCATTACCATTCTGTATCTTCCAGCCTGTATTTTTATTTTATATAATTCCTTCTGCTCAAAATCGTAATTTTAGTAAAATTATTAACCCAATGAAAAGTTTGTATATAATATTAGGCATTGTACTGCTTGTGGTTTTGATAGGTGGCTGTGGATATAACAAAATGAACCAGATGCGTGGCGATGTGGATGAGAAATGGGCTGATGTACAAAGCAGCTACCAGCGCCGCAGCGATTTGATCCCAAATCTGGTAGCCACCGTAAAGGGCGCTGCCAACTTTGAGACCAATACGCTTACACAGGTCATAAACGCTCGTGCTAAGGCCACATCTATAAACGTAAATGCCGCCGATCTTACAGACGATAAACTGAAACAGATACAAGCTAGCCAGGGTCAGATCAGCCAGGCGCTGGGTAGGTTAATGGTGGTGTCAGAACAATACCCGCAACTCAAAGCCAATCAGAACTTCTTATCCCTTCAAGATCAGTTGGAAGGCACCGAGAATCGCATAAAAGTGGCGCGCGATGGATATAATAGTGCTGTGAAAACTTTTAATGTACAGGTTACTTCATTCCCGTCAAATATTGTTGCGGGCATGTTCGGTTTCCACAGCCGCCCTTGGTTCCAGGCCGATCAGGCAGCGCAAAATGCACCACAGGTACAATTTTAAAATCAAACGCCATGTTCCCGTTCGCCAAAAAGAAGGATATGCTTGATGAAGATGCACAGCACCGTATTGTGGGCTGCATCAAGGAGGCCGAAAGTAAAACTACAGGCGAAGTACGCGTGTATATAGAGCATCATTGCACCTATATGGACGCTATGGACAGGGCTAAGGAAATATTTGCGCAGCTTAATATGCACAAAACTGAAATGAGGAATGGCGTACTGGTGTACGTTGCACTCACAGATCGTCAGTTTGCCATATTTGGCGATGTAGAAATAGATAAGAAAGCAGGTGGTGCCCACTTTTGGGATAAAGCCGCTGCCACCCTTAAAGGTTGGCTCAAAAATAATAATGTAATCGAAGGGCTTTGCGCCTGTATCAAAGAAATGGGCGATGTCCTTGCATTGCATTATCCCTATAGTAGTACAGTGCCCCGCAACCAGCTTCCTGATGAAATAGTATTTGGCAAATGATCCGCAGCATAAAATTGATCCGTTCTTTCGTACTCACCTTGTTGCTGGCCATGTTTTGGTTTGCCGCACCAGCACAAGATGACAAAGATCTACCTGCGCGTCCCAACCCGCCAATGCTGGTAAACGATATGGCGCATGCCATGAGTGCAGACCAGGTAGCATCATTGGAGGCAAAACTGGATGGCTATGCTCAGAGCACATCCACACAAATAGCCGTTGTTACCGTGCAGGATATAGGCGATTACGACGTGGCAGATTATACCGTTCGTCTCTTCAATAAATGGGGGGTAGGGCAGAAGGATAAGAACAATGGTATTATGCTGCTGGCTGCCATCAACAACCATAAAATTCACATCAGCACAGGCGGTGGTGTACAGGGCGATCTTACTGACGCCCTTTGCGGCCGCATTATACGCAACGAGATCACACCTTCTTTCAAAGGAGGTGATTATTATCAGGGCTTTTCAAAGGGTGCCGATTCCATTATTGCAGCTACTAAAGGGGAGTATGTGGGTGCCCCTCAGCAACCTCAGGGCAATCGCGTACCTCCAGTTGTCATTATACTCATCATAGTTGGCATTTATTTTATCCTCTGGCTCATCAACAGGAACCGGGGCGGCGGTGGCACTTATATGAGTGGTCGTGGTTTTGGCGCGTTTGGTGCAGGTTGGTTCCTCGGTGGCGGCGGCTTCGGTGGTGGTGGTTTTGGTGGCGGCGGTGATAGCGGTGGCGGTGGTTTTGGCGGTTTTGGCGGCGGCGGGTCAGACGGTGGTGGTGCCAGCGGCAGTTGGTAAAGACAACGGGTAGTTTTAGTAAATAATGTTACAGCATTGTAATATTATTAGGGTACAGGCGTTATATTCTTTCTATATAATACCCTCACATGGCCTTCTTTAAAAAATTGCTTTTCTCACTTCTGTTGTGCTTTAGCATCTGTCATGCAGGTGCCCAGGTACCCCAGTGGGTTACAGATATAGGTAGCTCAGGAAATGACGATGCACGGGCCTGTGTGGTAGCGCCAAATGGCAATGTATATCTCGCCGGTATTTTCTCCGGCACTGTCGACCTTGATCCATCTGCTTCCATTCATACAGTCACCAGCAATGGTAATACAGATATTTTCCTGGCATGTTATACATCTTCCGGTGCCTACTTGTGGGGCCTCAGTATCGGTGGTCCTAATGATGATGGCGCGCTCAATCTCGCTGTCGATAAGAATAGTAATGCCATAATAGTGGGCTATTTCAGTGGCCAGCACATCAATTTCGATCCATTATCTTCTGGCAAATACCTAAGTGATCAAGGTGTGGCAAATGGACCTATACCAACTGGTGGTGATGGCTTTGCAGCAAAATACGATTCTACAGGGGCTTGTACCTGGGCTATAGACCTGGGTGGCAGTTCCGTTTTCGATCTCACCGAAGGGGTCGCAACAGATGAAGTTGGCAATGTGTATGTAGGTGGTGACTTCCATTTTACTATGGATATAGATCCAGGTCCTGGTGTTACCACGCTTAATGCACTCAATGGTACAGGTTATCTCATTAAATACACCCCGGCCGGGCGGTTGGCATGGGGCTTTTCATTTGGCGGCCCGGGCAATAATGGGGTGGACAATGCGGTATGGAATATCAGGGCAGAAGGTGGCTATGTTTATACTGTAGGTACGTTTCAGGCTACGGGTGATTTTGATCCCTCTGCTGGCACAGCCATACTTACCGCATCCGGCACCTACGATGGCTACCTCGCAAAGTATGATACCTCAGGCAATTATCAGTTTGTGGCGCAGGTTGGTGGCACAGGTAATGAGGCGGTATATGGTTTAGCTACCGATTTATCGAACGTTTATATTACAGGCTCTTCAACCAGTCCTGCCATGTTTTTCTCAGGTGCAGCTCCAGGTGGGCTTACCTCTCCTGGCGGGGGCACTAATAGTGATATGTTCCTTGCAAAATATACCAAGGCGGGCGCGTACGTTTGGGCCGAAATGATAGGTGGTCCTCACGATGAAGACGGTACAGCCCTGGCCATTAAAAACAATGTGCTATATACCACGGGCTATTTTCAGGACACTGTCGATTTTGATCCGTCGCCTGCAACCGCATACCTGGTAAGCAATGGCAAGAACGATATATACCTTTGTAAATACGATCTGGACGGCAATTATATCTGCGGTTTCAATGTAGGTAGTACAGGTAACGATCAGGGGCGTAGCATCGCTTTCGATTCCCTCGGATACATGTACACATGCGGACAATTTACCGGCCTCAAAACCAATTTCTCCCCAGGGCCTATTCCTGCATATCTTTCTACGCAGGGTGCAGAAGATGGATACTTAGTGAAGTACAATTGGCAGGGGCTGCCTGTGGCGCCCACTGGTTACCTGGTTGCCGATACCATATGCAGCGGTTCGCCTGGTATTCTTACTTTCATTGCTACAAAAGGTACTGCACCTTATACCATCGTTATTACAGATGGGCAGGTGGCAGATACTCTGTATAATATAAGCAGCCACCAGTCCATATATCTGCCTATTGCACCTGTGGTCACTACTACTTACAGGTTGGTATTGATACTTTCATCGGGCAATTGCGATCCTCCCGGTTATGTAGATACGTCAGCAATAATACTTGTAAACCCATTACCGGTTATCACGGTAAACAATGACACCTCCGTATGCCCTGGCACAGTGGTCAATCTTCATATAACGCCCGGCTACACTTACGCCTGGTATGGTACAGGCATCGATAGTCCTTCCATTGCAGATCCTCATTTGGTAGCTACCACTACTACGGTTTGCACGGTGATGGCAACGGGTGCCAATGGGTGCGTTAAAACTGCATCTGTAAGTATAAATGTGTATGGCACAGACTTTACAGCCGATGTACTGAATAAAAAAGTGTGTGTAGGCGATACGGCACAATTGAATGCCAAAGGTGGCGATACCTATTACTGGTACCCTGATACAGACAGCACATTGTCTTCCGATACTTCGGCAAATCCGCGTGCTTGGCCTAAACAAAATACAACATACAAAGTAGCCGTAATTGAACAAAAATGTGGTATAAAAGATACGCTTTCTGTTTATGTAATGGTACATACTCAGCCCATTGTGCGCATAACCGAAGTGCACGATGTGGATTGTGGTAACAAGGCAGGGCTGCTCGTTGTTACAGGTGCCCAATCGTATCAATGGTCACCCGATATTGATATCAGTGATGCTACCTCTGCAACACCAACAGTGTATCCTAAAGAAAATACCACTTACTATGTAATAGGTACTACTGAACTAGGCTGTACAAGTACAGATAGTGCCACAGTACAGGTTTTTTACGATGGTACAGGACGGTTATTTGCGCCAACTGCTTTCACTCCCAATGGAGATGGTAAAAATGATTGTTTCCGTATCCACATACCGGGAAACGTAACTAATTATCTATTCACCGTTTTTAATCGTTGGGGGCAGATAGTGTACTCATCCTCCACCTACGGCGATTGCTGGGATGGTTCCTTTAATGGGGTACAGCAGGATATGGGCAGCTACTTCTACTCATATAAATGTATATCTAGCAGTTGCGGAGAGCTCAAAGGCAAGGGCGATGTGCAGCTCATACGCTAATGGCGCTATTAGATTTGACCTATATGTAAAAGAGCAGCCTCATATATATGAGACTGCTCTTTGCTTTACTGATTACTATATTACTGTGCAGGTTCCATTTTCATGATAGCCCTTCTGTTTTCACGCTTTCCTTCGCGTGTTGCATTTGTTGCTGCCGGCATACTGCTGCCATGGCCTCTGGTCTTCACTTTGTTCGCACTTACACCTCTTTTGGTCAACTGTGCTTTTACAGCGTTTGCACGTTTTAGCGACAGTATCTTGTTCGATGGTTCAGAGCCACTTGCATCAGCATGTCCGTCAATGGTCAGGCGTGCGTTTGTGTTTGCATTCAATTCCTTTGCTGCTTCGTCTATTAATGGATAAGAAGATGCAGGAACAATGGTTTTGTTTACATCAAACAGTATTGGAATTGAAATATCGACTGCATCAATAACTGGTGCTACAGGTGGCAGCGGTGCAGGTATTGGCGCTGTTAATATGAAGTCAGTACCATTGGCAGAACAATCATTTACTTGCACTGTTATACCGCTATAGTTGCCCGGGCATAATCCCCGTATTGATATTGAGTGGTCTGGGTTTATTGAGCCGGCATAGGTTTTGTGTGTTCCATCTACACTATAACTTACTGTTACTTTCCCATCATTGGCATATACACCCGTAAACATCACAGAACCATTACATTCATTTACCGATGTTGGATTCGTGGCATCCTGCGTTGCAAGGGTCATGCTGGTAGCCGTTATTGTTACCGGTGCTGCTGTTGCTTTATGCCTTTTTATTTTGGCTTCAATTCCAGTATAACTGCCTGCGCAAAGATGGGTCATCTTTACTTGGCCGTCTGTCTCTACAACTGTTGTATAAGAGGTGTTTGGTGCGCCATTAACACTGTAGTTGATCGTTACCTTTTTGTTCGGAGTTAAGCCATGAAAAGCCATACTGCCATCGCAGAAGCCACACTGAGATGGGCTCGATTCGTCAATAGAACTTATTGTCATTGGTTTGCGACTGTGCCCCAGGAAGAAACGCGCACCGAAATTTATCCCATAAGACTGGTCTGTAGCCGCCGTAACATTGTTCATTACAGAGCTATACTTTCCAACGCCATCTGTCAACTGGTAGCCGGTCTGCGCATTATTTGTAAAAGGTTGTATCATATAATATACTCCCAGGTTCAGGGCAACATGGTCAGATAAAAAGTAATTCACCGATGGTTGTACCAGGAAGCCCACAGTCACTTGTGTGTAGGTGGTAGTACCGGTGCGTGTATCAGGGCTTACTCCGTCACCTACGCTATAACCCAGTGCACGTTTTGCTGCAAAATATGCGGCTACATCTCCGTTAGGGTTATTCTTTAAGAACTCAGCTTTGGTAATTAGCCAGTCTGTTGCATCCGGTGTAGGCGAGTTGTCATATACCGATCGTTGAATGCCATCCGTTTCACCAAATTTATAAATAGCCTCGTAGTCAAAAGATGCATGTGTTGTATAGGCATTTTGCGTTTGCAGGTTAATGACTGCGCCTGCATCTGCTGTAAATCCCCAGTGTTTAGAGAAGCGGTCCTTATATTTCAAAAGCACAGGGATGTTATAACTTCTGGCAACGATGTTTTCTTTTATGTTATTGCCGGTTACCACTTGCCTGAAGATATTTGCATTCCCGTCTGTAGCCTGGTATTCCACATGGTAATTATTCAGTACTGCATCTCCATGTTGTTCCATGTACATAAACCCTGTGCCTATACCAAAGTGGCGTTTCTTACCAAAAAAGTAGCCCAGCTGCGCATCCGCACCAAACCCATAACCATTTTGGTATGTCAGTTGTCCGGTATTTGCATTCAGTACGTTAGGGTAGTTACCGCTTGAATTTGCAGTGGTAAACGTCTGGCTGGCACCGCCTCCCAGCAGGTTTACATCTATTACCCATCTTGATAACGAGCTGTCCCTGTGTACGCGTGGTGTCGGCGATTGTGCTATTGCTGATAATGAACTACTTACAGTCATCAACAAGAAAAATAGTTTTTTCATTTTTATAAATTTTTAATGTTGAAGATTTAGTTTTTGGTGAATTTTGATATCGCTATTTTAATTCCGTCACGATAGCAGGTAATCAGGTAAGATCCTGCAGGTAGCATTTCTACATTCACACTGGCCTTGTTATTTGTGGCAGTTGTCATGCTTAGCATCTGTCCTGTCATGTTCATTATCTCCACTTGCATTTCACCATTGATAGCTGAACTGATCACTACATTCACAACACTGCTTGTCGGGTTAGGATAAACTGAAAGACCTGCTGCACTATTTACATTTTGCACACCGGTCGGTATAGTGTAGTATGTTTTCTGTAAACAACCACCTATGTTGGTCATTACCCAATAATACTTATTTGCGAAGTCGGCATTTGCATTCAGGTAATCCTGGTTGATCTCTCCTGTAAGTATTGTAGAGTCAAGTGTTATTGCATCGTCATAACCCCATTGGTAAGAGTTTTCGTTATTAGGCGTACACACAAAATGATAGTTAAAATAAACCACGCTTGGTATCTCGGCTATACTTGTGCCTACAGTTATGGGTATTGTTTTTTCGTTTGTACATCCAGTTCCGGTTAATGTTGAATGCAGCATCACATATGCATTGCCTGTAGTATCAAAAGTTACCAGTGAGTATTGGCGATTCAAACCCTGTGCCCAAACCTTAGCGTTTGTTGCTGTCCAGCTATATGTAGTGCCGGTAGCTGGTGGTGTCGCTGTGCCAAAGTTTTGGTACTTGGTATCCTTACACACATTTGCTGGTGCCTGTGTTGTTATGGCCGGTACTACAGGTAGTGGGTTTACAGTTATATCATGGCTTGTAATTGCAGTACCACAAACATTTACCACTGTATAGTATATGGTGTCTTGTCCTGTAGCATTTGCAGTTACTGTTCCGCCAGTTACGCTCGCGTTATTGTTGCTGGTACTCCATGTGCCTCCTGTTGCTGCGTCCGTTAATGTTATAGTTGTGCCATAGCATACACCCGTCGGGCCTGTTATTGTACCTGCGTTAGGTAAGGGATTTATTGTGATGGTTTGTGTCGCTGTTGCGGTACCGCAAACATTGGTTACAGAATAGATAATGTTATCTGTTCCGGCTATTACTCCACTTACAACACCGTTCAATACTGTTGCATTTGTATTGCTTGCACTCCATATACCACCTGTTGTTGCATCTGTCAAGGTGATAGACGAACCCACACAAACGCTTGATGGTCCGGATATACTGCCCGCATTTGGCAATAGATTAATGGTCATAGCATGTGTCGCTATTGCTGTTCCACAAACATTGGTTACAGAGTACATAATGTTATCTGTTCCTGCTGCAATGCCGGTCACAAAACCGTTCACAACCGTGGCATTAGTATTTGATGCACTCCATATCCCACCGGTAATGGCATCTGTCAGTGTGATAGTCGAACCTATGCACACACTGTTTGGTCCTATTATAGTTCCTGCTGTAGGCACTGTATTAATAGTGATGATTTTTGTTGTTGCAGCTGTTCCGCAAGTGTTAGTTACAGAATAGGTAATGGTGTCAATACCTGTTGTTATTCCCGTTACTAGCCCGTTAATAACCGTAGCCTTGTTATTACTTGCACTCCATGTTCCTCCTGGTATAGAATCCGTTAGTTGAGTAGTTGTGCCGGCACATACACTTGGCGATCCTGTTATTGTGCCGCCATTTGCATTTACAGAGATGGTTTTATTAGCAACGCAACCTGTTGCAGTTAGGGTGTACGTTATGAATGGTGTTCCTGTTGATACGCCTGTCACAACACCCGTAGTGCTTACTACTGTAGCCTGCAATATATTGCTGCTGCTCCACGTACCATTTGGTGTAATGTCATTTAGTGTTATTGTTGATCCCGAACATACAAAGCCTGGACCTGTTATCGGTGCAGGATTTGGGTTAACAATAAACCCTGTTGTACTTACGCAAGACGTAGGAGTTACATATGTTATGGTCGTATTACCAGCATTTATCCCACGTACGGTACCAGATATAGAATCGATTGTCGCAATCAAGGGATTGCTGCTGCTCCATCTGCCGCCGGTTGTGGTGTTACTAAGTACTGTGGTGCTATTTGGGCACACGTTGTTGTTTCCTGTTATAGGTGGTGCAGTGCATGCAGCCGTGGTAATAGTTATGTTGCTCGATTGGATAGTTACTGCGCCATCAGTGGTAAGCGCTCTGCCGTTTATGGTGTCGTTTAGGCCAAGCTGTATTGCGCCATTGTTGGCAACCATAGTGCCATTAAAAAGTGAGTTCCCGGCTATATTCACTGCGCCGTCTATTTTCCAATATACATTCTTGGCTTGCGTACCATTAATAAGTACTACTCTGCTAAAGGTGCCCGATGTAAGTGCCCCATTTATTTTTATAATGAAAACAGCATTGGCATCTCCTTCTGCATCCAGGTACACCGCACCGGTGAAGGTAGTTGCAGCATTCATCAGGTAGGTATGGGGTGTAAGGGTAAGGTCATTCCCAAACTGTGCAGGGTATAATAATTCAATATCGTAAGGTATCGTGTTCAGGTAGTTGTAAACATTGGTAAGGTCAGCTGCACATGCAGCCGTAGATGCATCAGGTATAGGGTGTATAGTTCCTGTTACAAATAATGGATTGAAACCCGTAGTCAATCCGAGGTTCGACCCCACATCGCCGGTAATATGCGTCACTCCCGTGTTGGTCACCTGTCCGTTACCCGAGAATACACCATATGCAGCTGTCGATGCAAGTGCTGGGGCTGCAGGTCCTGTAAGATAAGTACTGCCGCAGCCTATTGGTGTATATGCAACAACACCGCTTACAGAAATGGCTCCTGCTGTAGATAGCGCCCTGCCCTCAAGGGTGTCGCCTGTGCCTATATTAATAGCTGCATTGTTCGCTATTATGTTTCCCCTCATGGTGCTGGCCGTAGCTATGCTTACCAATCCTTCTACTTTCCAGAATACATTGCAGGCAAGTGCTCCGTTCAGCAGGTTCACCCTTGACAATGAATTTGCAGACAGTGAGCCATCTATTTGAAAAATAAACAGTGCATTCGGATTGCCCTGGCCATCCAGGTTAAGTGCTAAGTTTAATGTCGCAGCGCTGGTAATGTGATACACTCCGGCCACTAATGTTGTACCATTGCCTAGTAATGATGATGGTGTGGCAGTTGGTATAGCTATGTTCAGTTGGTGATAGGCAGTAAGCAAGTCTGCTGCACATGTGGCTGTAGCACCGTTATTATTAAGCATTACGCCATTCACGTTCCCAAACCCGGTGCTCGATCCACTGTTCGATCCCACATTCCCGGTTATATGCGAACTCCCCGAGTGGGTCACTGCCCCAACTCCGGTAAAAAGAACAAAATTGGCAGCAGTCCCTAGGTTGGGCGCTTGTGCAAATATTAAATTAGGAATGGTTAATAATACTGCTGCTACTAAAAAAGCAGATAGTTTCCGTTTAAATCGTTTGTGACTACTTTTTTTTGCAGTAGTACGAAGTTTTGATAATTCGCTGAAGTATAGATTTTCTCTCATAGCCTTGAATGCAAATTGTATTGCATGAACTACGGATAGGCAACATCCATGCCATCGGATTAAAAATAATTTTTAATTAAAAGAAAATTAATGACATACGTTGTATAATTATTGCTATATGTAAAACAATTTACATGATAGCATATTTATTATATGATGGTCAATTTAATAAGAGACAGTCCCTATCGGCTTGGTTCTTAAGTCGAATAGATAAATAAAATGTCAGCCCAACAACTCACATTTTATTTGCTGCATTTAATTAAGATTTAAATTTTAATTGCCAATTTCTTTCCAGAACATCTCGCACATCTAGATCATGTATTTTCCACTTGTGCTATTTAAGCAGCAATCTTTTTGGCTTGCATCACAAGTCCCGTGAAACACTTCACCCCGTGAAACAGTGCATAACTTCTTCAATGAAATACCAATTACCAACGATACCTTGCACCTGCATATATAACCTGTAAACCCTCGCGTCAGCAGGGCACAGTATAAAATATTCGCTCAGTTCTTAAAAATTGCTGAATCACAAATGTCCTCCAACGGACATTTTAAGACATTTTTCAAGGTGCTTGTAAAATTAAATATAAGCTACTACAGCATGTTTCAGGCTGTATCCCAATCCAAAATGTCCATTTCCCAATCCATTTTTTGCAACAGACATTTTACAAGCACCCCTCCTTTTTTCAACGACGGGTGGCCAACGACCGGGGTGGTTACGCTCGCAAAATCTTGAAAATGAAGGGGGCTATATTTCATAACCCATATCAAACCAGACAGCACCGGACACCCCAGACAGTTAAAAATAAATGCATAATAGCTACCACCTTATATTTCAGCTCTGCATAAATTGCCCCTGTCCGTTTTTTGTTTTTAAATCAGACAAGACAACCTCACAAAAATAGGCGTTATTTGGGGGTGCGATGCAACCGTTCGTAATGTGAACTTTGCAACATCATTATCTACGCCTATATTAAAACTCTCACATAACGTAATGCGTGCCACCACGTCATCTTATTTCCACAACATCATCCAGACATTTTAGTTGTCACACCTCAAACAGACATTTTCACCCAAACCCTTACCCATAACATATTAGGTCAAAAACACAAAATGTCTGTCGCAGACATTTCTGGACATTCTGGAAGATTTACACAAAATTCTAAATAATACAGACCAAGAAAAATCCACCTAAAAACTTTTCGTTTAGTACCTTTGCGGGCACAATTATAATATTTTTAAGTTAATAAATGGTACGCGAAGAGCCGATAAAAGCAAGATGGCTGATGATATCACGTCTGAAGGATTATAACCAGTTACTTAAGCTCAATCTGAGTGGTATGGTGGTTTTCAGCAGTGTTATCGGTTATCTCATGGCTCCCGGTATTACAGTTGGTTGGAATGCTGTAATTCTTTTTATAGGTGGCATGCTGGTTACTGGTGGTGCCAATACTATTAACCAGATATTGGAAAGAGACAGCGATAAGCTGATGAAGCGTACCATGAACCGGCCTATGCCCGATGGGCGTATGGGCACTACCGAGGCATGGATATTTGCCATCTTCACTGGTATCAGTGGTGCTTTATTGCTTGGTTTATATTTTAACCCGCTGGCTGGCATATTAAGTTTCCTGTCATTACTCTTGTATTCTTTTGTGTACACCCCTATGAAGAAGATACACCCCATATCTGTTTTCATAGGTGCCATACCGGGTTCATTACCCCCGTTAATTGGCTGGGTAGCTGCAACAGGCACCATATATTCAGCAAGTACAGGTTTGGGTGGTATTGTATTATTTGCAATCCAGTTCTTTTGGCAGTTCCCGCATTTCTGGGCCATTGCCTGGGTCGCATACGATGATTATGCGGCGGCTGGTATGCGTATGTTACCTACCCGCGAGCGCGAAACTAGGTTCACGGGCCTTCAGTGTATGTTTTATAGCATAGTATTGGTGCCTATGGCCATACTGCCAAGGGCAATAGGGCTTAGCGGCACCATAGGGATGTTGGTATGTATGGCCTGCGGAATGTTCTATTTTATTTCATCCATTATATTTTATTTCAGGAACGATCATAAATCGGCGCGCCGGGTGATGTATTCTTCCTTTATTTACTTGCCAACAGTATTGCTGGCGTTGTTGTTTGATAAGTTGTAATTTATTTTTGTATGAGTATGACGCAGCCGGTAGAAAGAAAAAAAATACACCCGCATAAGTTTGCGCTCTATGTGGCCATGGGCAGCATCGTTATGATGTTTGCAGGGCTCACCAGCGCATACATTGTTCGCGAAGCTCAGGGCAATTGGGTGTATTATAAATTACCGGCTATATTCTGGGTTTCCACCTTCACTATATTACTAAGCAGTGTCACCATGCATCTGGGTGTGCGTGCTTTTAAGAATAGAGAAATGCCAAAGTATCGTAGCCTTATAACAACTACATTACTCTTAGGGGTTCTGTTTGGCGTATTCCAGTATATAGGTTTCACTCAATTGTACGCACATAATATCAAAGTAAATGGTAATCCCAGCGAATCTTTCCTGTTTATTATTACAGGTTTGCATTTAGTCCACATACTGGGTGGGATTATTGCGTTATTAATTGTATTTTTCCGCGCATTCAGAACACACGTAAAGATATACAATGCAACAGGTTTGGAGGTAGTGGCCAGTTACTGGCATTTTGTAGATGCATTGTGGATTTATTTATTTGTGTTCTTTCTGGCAAATCAATAAAATGTTTCGAAATTTGCACCCGAATAATAAACAGGCTTAAACTAAACTATGTCACAAGCAACAGCAACAGCTACCACGGCAACTGAACCCAAACTATGGGGCGGTGGCCATTCTCCTTTCAACGTCAGCTATGGAAAAATGATGATGTGGTTCTTCCTGTTATCAGATGCGTTCACCTTTGGCGCATTATTGATAGCATATGGTACCACTCGTTTCTTTAGTGCCGTATGGCCAGATGCCAACCAGGTGTTCAAGTCTTTCCCTTTCCTCGAAGGAATGAACCTGCCATTGTTGTTTGTGAGCTTAATGACGTTCATACTCATCATGAGTTCTGTAACTATGGTGCTTGCGGTACATGCCGGTCACTACGGTGATAAAAAAAATGTAGTGAAATGGTTGTTGTGGACCATCGTTGGGGGTATTTGCTTCCTTTCTTGTCAGGCTTGGGAGTGGACACACCTGCACCACGAAGGTGGCTGGTGGGGGTCTTTCACTGCCGATAATACACCACTGTCAGCTTTTCAGGGTTTCTTCGATATAAAACGCGATGGCTTGGCTACAGTCGCTGCAAGTGGTATGCGTTCTACGCACGATTTCTTTAATTACTTCTTTACTATTACTGGTTTCCATGGTTGCCACGTACTTTCTGGTGTGTGCTTCAACATCATGATATTGGTAAATACGGTTAATGGTACCTACCAGCGCCGCGGCCATTATGAAATGGTTGAAAAATGTGGTCTTTACTGGCACTTTGTAGATCTGGTATGGGTATTTGTATTCACTTGCTTCTACCTCCTTTAGTCGTAACAACTCTTTATCACAACCGAACAAAATAGCTCAAATGTCACATCATAACGAAAATAGTATTCAGCATCTGTACGAAGGCGACCAGTCTAAATTATACTCCGGTGTTATGTCGCATCACAGCGATGTGGAATCTACAGAAAGCAAAAACCAGATAAAAAGGATTTGGAAAGTGTTTTGGGTATTATTACTCATAACACTGGTGGAAGTTGTGCTGGGTATGTTCTTCAGTCACGAAATGCCAAAGGTACTTGTTGCCTTTCTGTTCCTTGCGCTTACATTGCTTAAAGCAGGTTATATTGTAGCTATATTTATGCACCTTGGCGATGAAGTTAAAAATTTCATAGTCACCGTAATGATACCGCTGGTATTGTTCATTTGGTTCATCATAGCATTTTTAGCCGATGGTGGTTTCTGGTTGCACATGAACCAATCTTTCCGTTAGTCTAAGTGAATAGAGGAGTCCTGTAGCAGACGGGAAAAATAAAAATGGCAAAGAAAACATCCAATTATAGGTTCTTAGGTGGTTTAGCGGTAGCATTTGTGCTACCGCTTTCTTTTTATTTTATAGCGAGGGTCATGTCAAAAGACAAACTGCATATGCCCCACTATTATATAGCAGAAGGCTTGCGCAAAACCCACGAAAAAGGAAAGAATGATACCTTATTTCATCAGGTTACAGACCTGCGGCTCACCAACCAGTTAGGGGCGTCCGTATCACTAAATAATGATCTGAAAGGGAAAATATTGATAGTAGATTTCTTCTTTGTCAACTGCCCCACCATATGCCCGCGGCTTACCGGCGATATGCGTATGCTGCAAAAAGCATTTCATAAAAATCCTAAAATGGAAAGCTCTCTGGATACTGCCGTACAGATTATTTCCATTACCGTTAATCCAGCTCACGATTCGTTTCCTGTACTGCGCAGTTATGCAGATAGATTTGGTGTGGACCACGACCATTGGTGGTTTTTAACAGGCGATAAAAAAGATATTTACAATTATGCACGCAACCAACTGTTTGTAGAAGCGCAGCCTGGTGATGGCGGAGCAGAGGATTTTATACATACACAGAAAATAGTGGTGCTGGATCAAAACCGCCATATACGCGGCTATTACGATGGCTTGGATACAGCTGATATAAAACGCTGCGCTGATGATGTTGTGTTGTTATCGTTAGAAAAAGCAAAATAGAATAGTTAATTATACAAAAGCAGAATTATGCTTACACCATCCATTAAGAAAAACGATAAACAGGCAAAGCTGTTTATCTATACCGTTTCATTTGTTGTTTTCGCTGCAGTAGTCATTATGTCGCGTTACAAGCTACCGCTAGATTTGGGCTTTAATGTGCATTATTTTGCACTGTTTAATGCTGTTGTTAACTCATTGGTATCCATATGCCTTGTGGCGGCACTCATAGCCGTTAAGCAAAAAAGCTATGTAATGCACAAGAAACTAATGATGACGGCTATCGTTCTTTCCGTCTTATTCTTGGTGTCATACATCTGTCATCACTTATTTGCCGGCGAAACCAAGTTTGGTGGTGAGGGCACTATACGTTATGTGTATTATTTCATATTGGCAACACATATTCCCCTGGCGGCTATCATATTGCCATTCATACTTTTTACTGCCTACAGGGCTTTAATAGGAGAGTTCCCTGCACATAAAAAGTTGTCTAAATATACCTGGCCTTTATGGCTGTACGTAAGCATCACAGGCGTGTTAGTTTATTTGATGATATCGCCTTACTATGTACCGCATATATAAATAGACATCGAAAAAGGGTCATCATTTCCCATTTAGTTTGTAATTTCATATAATGAGAAAGTACTTGCTGATAATATTGCTTTGTGTGTTGATAGTACCTGTGGTGAATGCGCAATGTTCTGTATGTACCAAAACTGCTGCAGGCTTGGATGATAAAAGTGCTAAAGGCTTGAATGGCGGCATAATATACCTGGCTTTCATTCCCCTTACTATAATGGGCTCGCTGGGCTATATATGGTGGCGGTACAATAGGAATGCCTAGATAGTTGTAAATAGTATTTAAATACAGTCGTCATGAAAAATGTATTTCCGTTATTGTTGGTCTTGGTGTTATCATTGAGTTCGTGTATGCGCAACGTAGTGAGCGGATCAGGTGCACAAGTGACCGATGCGCGTTCTGTAACGCCCTTCAATGGTATTGAAATTGGTGGGGCTATAGATGTCACTGTTAACCTGCAAGATGGAGCTACACCTTCCGTGCAGCTATACGGATATGAAAACCTACTGAAGTATATAAAAACTGAAGTAAAAGACAATACACTGAATATATATACTGTGGAGGGCACTGAACTGAATACGGATCAAAAAATAAAAGCTGTTATCACACTTCCAAGTATGGCTTCTCTATCTTTAAGCGGCGCTACATATGGAGTTATTCACGGCAATGTTAAAGGGAGCGATTTTAAACTGGAAGTATCGGGGGCATCAGATGTTGTAGCAGATAATGTGAGTGTTACTCATTTTTCAACTGAAATTTCAGGAGCTGCCAAAGTGAAGGTTAGTAGTGGAGCTGCTGAGTCTGCAAACTATGAATTGAGCGGAGCTGCAGTATTGAATGCATTCAATTTGGTGACAGATAATACAACAGTGGAGTTGTCTGGCACAGGCTTAGCTAATGTAAATGCACAAAAAACGCTTAATGCACACCTTAGTGGTGTAGGAGCTATACGTTATAAAGGCCATCCCGCTGTTACATCTGAAAAGTCTGGTATTGGGTCTATTGCCGATGCCAATTAATAATACCTAAACGTCTATATTTTATGCGCAGTAAATTGGTATTTCTTGTTTTGCCTTTTGTTTTTTTGATGTTGGGTAGTAAAGCCGTAATGGCTCAAACCGACCGTATAGAGGGTTTGTGGTATAATGCAGAGAAAACTGCTAAAATACAAGTGTATAAGGCCAAAGATGATAAGTTTTATGGCAAAATAGTTTGGTTGCAGGAACCAAACCGTGACGGTAAACCCAAGCTGGATATGTATAATAGTGATGAGAGCAAACGTAACCAGCCTGAGATGGGGCTTCTGGTATTGAAAGGCTTTAAAAAAGATGGGGATATACTTTATGATGATGGTACCGTTTATGATCCTAAAAACGGGAAAACCTATTCGTGCAAAGTAACTTACAAAACTGATCACCTGGACATAAGGGGCTACGTAGGAATTTCTCTTCTGGGCAGAACAACGACATGGACTAAAGCAGAATAATAAGTGGGAGCTATTGGAAATGTCTAATAAAACACGCAATGTGATGCTGGTAGTAGTGGCATTAATTTTGGCTCGCGTTGCCTGGTATTTTGTTGAAAAAAATAACTTAGCAAAAGGCAAGGCAGAAAATACAAAACAGATCTATTCTCCAAAGTACTTATACGGTGATACCGCTATGCATGATACCTCATTTGTTCTTACCGTACAGCCCAACTAATATTGTGCATTTGCAATAATTAGAATGTATTTATGTCTGGAATTACCGGTGGTGGTAAGCTGGAAATCTGGAAACAAAGTAAGGGCAATTATATAGCCGCAACCTTACCCAGCACACACACTTGTGTTGGTGTTGGATTGCCTCCTTCTTTCTCAAGAGATATAGCAAATGCCTGGCTGCCGGTTACCAACATTGGGAGTTTATTCATCCCGTTAACGGAGGCTATCATATCATTGGGTATAACCCCCATATCCACTGGCTTGCCATCTTTTATCATCCACATCTGGTATTGCTTACCTGCAGGTGGCATCGGCATCTTATCTACCATCAGGTAGGTGTCACCTTTGGCCTTGCTCCAATAAATGGTAGCGGCCATGGGTTTGTCTTTAATAACAGTCTGCATCACTATGGTTTGCATACTGGTGTCGGCCATCATGTCTTTTACCTTTTGGAAACTGGCAACAGTGGTCGTTAACCTTTGCTGCTGTACCTGCATACTGTCGGCCTGTGACCTTGAAAGTGCAACCTGCTGGTCGCTCTGGCTTTTCTGATTCCAAAGTATGTAATTGGTGGCAAGGCTGCCCACCAGCGCTATCCATATTGCTGCGCGCTGCCACTGCACATCGTGTGCCTGGCGTGGTAACACAATAGCTTTAGCTTGGGGCCTATGGTCGGTTAATGGTGTTTGTGCCTGGTTGTCTTTACTTAAGACCTGCCATATTTGCTCCTCCATATGAACGGGCGGCTGTTCTGCATTGCTTTCTGCAAACTTCTGCATTGCAGCCTCTATAGCCGCAATCTCTGCAATAAGCTCAGGATACATAGCAATATTGGCTGCCACTTCAGCGTGCTCCTCTATAGAGAGGGCACCTAAGATATAGGCTTCCAAAATTCCTGATTCTATGTATTCCTGTATGTTCACTTTGTTTAAATAATTCTTTAATTATTAAATTTCTGCCGCAGCAGGTTTATAGCACTTCGCATTCTTGTTTTTACTGTACCCAGCGGTATTTCAAGCGTTTTAGATATCTCATCCAGTGTATAACCTTTAAAATAAGCAAGGTTAACAATGGTCTGATATTCTGGTTTTAATTCAGATACTATCTTCTTTAATCCTATGGTGTCAGTAGATTGTTCCGTCTTCATTCCCGACTGCACATTATTTACGACATCTTCACCAGTTTGGATTTTATTTTTCATTATTTCACCCTTTGAACGCAGCTTGTCTATTGCAGCGTTGCGGGCTATGTTGATCATCCAGGTATATATGCGCCCTTTTTCTGGATTATATTGAGGGATGTTATGCCATATTTTTACAAAAACCTCCTGTAGCACATCTTGCGCGATCTGTTCATCGTAAACTACCTTATTCACAATACCATAGAGCACCGCAGAGTATTGGCGGTATAAATAGTTGAATGCGTCCCTGCTTTGCTGTTTTAGCAGCATTACAAGTTCTTCTTCGCTATATGTGGCAGCTATTGGCAAAAACTATTTTTTAGGAATTATTGCTGAAAATACATTTTTATTTCACATAAAGCATCTTATAATCCACTTTTACTCTACCGGAACTAATGTCATCCAGCTTTTTCTTTATCAACCTTTTCTTTAAGGGTGGTAAATAATCTATAAAAAGCTTGCCATCAATATGATCATACTCATGTAGTATGACGCGAGCGGTGATCCCTGCAAATTCTTCTTCATGTTCTTTAAATTGCTCATCTACGTAACGGATGCGCACTTTTGCATCGCGGGTTATGTTTTCTCTTACCTTGGGAATGCTCAGGCAGCCCTCATTATAGTCCCATGGCTGACCGCTTGTTCCTGTAATGTGAGCGTTTATGAATACTTGTTTTATAGGCTTTTCGTTGGGATACAGTCTTTTATCTTCATCGTCAAAACCTTCCACAATCTGATAGGTATCAATAACAAACATGCGTATTGCTTTGTTTATCTGCGGAGCAGCCAAGCCTACGCCATTACTTTTATACATGGTTTCCCACATATTTGTTATAAGTGTTTCCAGCTCAGGGTAATCGGGAGTTATGTTATCTGCTACTTTACGCAACACAGCATGTCCATAAGCCACTATGGGTAGTACCAT
>Ga0206994_1041_pt1 | contig 27694 bp, 28 predicted proteins | sample Alteio_BWMinCont_4_FD_153485 | JGI IMG/M metagenome (GOLD analysis project Ga0206994, IMG submission 153485) | Enriched cells from forest soil in Barre Woods Harvard Forest LTER site, Petersham, Massachusetts, United States -... | ecosystem: Environmental > Terrestrial > Soil > Temperate forest >...
TCAATGGGGTTGGAATTTTTTCATCCACGCCATATAGTCATGGAAGTGGTATAGAGTATTCAACTTCTGGATCTTCGGGCTGTGGGCATAGACATAAAAATGAGCTAGCTATTAGTAATATAAACACTAATAATCAGTATTATACGCTTTACCCAAATCCAGGCACAGGTCATATAAATTTAACGCAAAATATTCCTTCGAAAAACACACACATAAAAATCCTAAGTGAAGAGGGCAAAGAGATTTATAATAATGAAATATTCTTTAGCAATGGGCTCTCGGTTTTAGATTTAAATCTTTTACCTGGTTTGTATATGCTAATGCTAACCGACGAAAACGGGAATTATTGTTCCATGAAGTATATCGCGTATTAGCCACTTATAATTCATTGACGTACAAAGGTATGATGCATATAGCATCATGCCTTTTTTTATTATGTATAGAGTAACGTTTGGATGCCCCGGTGTTTGGTAACATTAAGTTAACCTTCACGTAACATTGGCTTCATTCGCATTAGCTTTTTTTACACTCAAATTAAAAAAGCAAACTCCCAATGAAAAAATTCATTACACACACCAGGCTTTCAGCCGTTACAACCTTGCTGGCAGCAGGTTTAAGCTTATCAGCCCAGGCACAATCATCAGATACATCTACCTTCAAACCTCATGGTAATCTTTGGGGTTATGCATTTGGCGATTTCGCGTACAAGGGTGGTACAGATAATATAGGTACAGCAGCAGCGCCGGTTTATCGTGGTGGTTCTAACCAATACACTGGTATGCCTGCCAACAGTAACATGTTCCAGTTCCGTCGTATTTACCTCGGTTACAACTACGATATTAGCCAGAAATTCTCTGCTGAATTCCTTTTGGCTGCAGAAGATGATTTTAATGCAGGTTTGGATAACCAGGCTGCAGGCGATGTTTTGCAGAATGGTAAGTTCTCTCCTTATGTAAAACTGGCTAACATCCGTTGGAAGAACATCTTCAAAAATTCTGACCTCGTTTTAGGCCAGCAGGCAACTCCTACTTTCGCAAAAACAGGCCGTAACGATCAGACTTCGGAAGAGCTTTGGGCTTACCGCTCTGTAGAAAGAACGGTAACGGACATCCGCCGTACACCTTCTTATGACATGGGTGCAAGTCTTCAGGGTTGGTTCGATAACAAGGGCTGCTTTGGCTATACCGCTTTAGTAGGTAATGGTACAAGTGCAAAACCTGAAACAGACAATTACAAATGGTTTTATGGCGATGTATATGCTAAGTTCTTCAACAAAAGATTGATCATAGACCTGTACCAGGATTATGAAAAACTGAACTGGGGTACTTATGTAGCTGGTGTTAAAACTGGTACTTCAAGCCCTAACGGCGCATGGAACCGCGATCGTAACATGACCAAATTATTCCTGGCATGGACCGATAAGAAATTCACGATCGGTGCTGAGTTATTCCAGAACACAATAATGGGCGATGTGAAGGTTACTGGTAAAGATGGTAACACTTACTACCGTACTTCTAAGGCTACTGCAGAATCATTCTTTATACGTGGTCGCATCATTTCAAGGAAGAATGGTAACCCATGGTTAGGTTTCTTCGCTCGCTACGATAATTATGATCCTTCAGGTAACCTGAGCAATATAGTTGGCGATGCGAACACAGCAAAATATACTGCATCTACTTCTAATTATGAGCCAACCACAAAAGAAGGTTTCTTAACTTATGGTCTGGACTTTACACCGTTTAAGAATGTACACTTCATGCCAAACGTTTGGCTCAACACTTACAAGTCAGACCTCGGTGCAACAGCAACCGATGCTAACAGTGCTGGTACCAAATATTCAGCAATGAACAGCAACGTATCTGGCGTTAAGGGTACAGACGTTGTTTACCGTTTAACATTCATCTACAGGTAGTCAATATTTAAATACCCGGGCATCATAGGTGATAAGCTTATGATGCCCGGCATTTTTAAAATTCATTCATAAATAAACAGTATATGAAAACGATTAAAAGTTTATCACTGTCGGCGCTGGCCCTTATCATTTCGGGTAGCATGATGCTGTACAGTTGCAATGGTACTGGTAATGGCAGTGCCAAGGGTGCAGACAGCACAGCAAGTGGCAACAGCGATGATAATACCATATTGGGCGCGGGTAGCTCTTTCGATAATCCGCTGTTCTCTAAGATGTTTTCTGAGTACAACAAATCAAATGGTCTTAAAGTAAACTACCAGTCTATAGGTTCAGGTGGTGGTATTCAGCAGCTTACAAGCAAAACTGTTGACTTCGGTGCATCTGATGCTCCCCTCAACAAACAGCAGGATAGCCTGATGTCTTCACCGGTTATACATATACCTGTTACTGCTGGTGCTGTTGTAGTAAGCTACAACCTGCCCGAAGTAAAAGATACACTGAAGATTACACCTGCTGTACTTGCAGATATCTTCCTGGGTAAAATAACTAAGTGGAACGATGCTAAAATAGCTGCAGTTAACCCGGGCGTTAAATTGCCCGCTACACTCATAACTATAGCACACCGTGCCGATAATAGCGGTACTACAAACATATTCACAACTTATCTTTCTAAAGTAAGTGAATCTTGGAACGCTGGTCCTGGTAAAGGATCAAATGTAAACTGGCCTGTAGGTTTGGGTGGTAAAGGTAACGAAGGTGTTGCCGGTACTATTAAGCAAACACCAGGTGCTATAGGTTATATAGAGCTGGCTTATGCTAACCAGAATGCTATGCCGTATGCTAAAATACAGAACAAAGCAGGCAACTTTATTACGCCTAGCATTGCATCTGTAACAGCTGCAGCAAACATACAGATACCTGCCGATGGTAAAGTATCTCTTACCAATACAGACGCTGCCGATGGTTATCCTATATCTGGCCTGTCTTGGGTGTTGATATACAAAGAACAGAGCTATAACAACCGTTCACAAGACAGGGCTGCCAAAATGGTAAAACTGATATGGTGGGCTATACATGAAGGCCAGCAATATGGTGCTCCGTTGAGCTACGCACCGCTTTCTCCTGCCGCTGTAAAGGTGGGCGAAGACTTGCTGAAATCTGCTACATACAGCAACAAGCCAATATTGTAATCACCGGTATTGAATACGGGACATGAAAACATTTGAAAATGAGGCCGTAATAGCCCGCGGGGATAGCTCGCGGGTCATTACTGGCTCAAATACCGGCAAATTGAAGAAAACGAATAGGGAAAAGCACAGCAACCGGCAGATATGGACCGAAAGTGTATTCAGGCGCCTGTTGTTTATAATGGGTGTACTAATGGTAGTGCTTGTACTGGGTATTATGTTTACCCTTATAGTACAGTCGGTACCTTCTATTAAGGCGCTGGGCGCAGGGTTCCTGTGGGGCAAGGTTTGGGATCCTGTTCGCGATATATATGGTGCATTCCCCTTTTTGCTGGGCACGCTTCTTACTTCATTTTTAGCGCTTGCTATTTCCATCCCGTTCTCTTTTGCTGTAGGCATCTTCCTGGGCGAGTATTATCCCAAAGGCTGGCTTCCCGATCTTTTAAAAAATACAGTTGAACTAATAGCGGCAGTACCATCGGTTATCTATGGTTTCTGGGGGCTGGCGGTATTGGTTCCAATAGTACGTTCTTTTGAAAGCGGTATTGGCGAACCTCCTATTGGTGTAGGTATTTTTACTTCGTCCCTTATCCTCTCTATCATGATCATCCCTTATGCGGCATCGCTGGGTCGGTCTATGATACAGATGGTGCCTTCGCATCTTAAAGAAGCGGCATACTCACTCGGTGCTACACGCTGGGAAGTTATAAAAAGTGTCATTCTCCCCTACGTAAAAAGTGGTTTGTTTGCAGGTGTGCTTCTTTCATTGGGCCGTGCACTGGGCGAAACTATGGCTGTAACCATGGTAATAGGTAATACCAGTGGCATACCCAAAAGCATATTTGCTCCGGGCAATACAATGGCCAGTGTTATAGCCAATGAATTTACAGAGGCCGATAGGACTGTTTATCTTTCTGCGCTTATAGAGTTGGGCCTCGTGCTCTTCCTGGTTACAGTGGTCATCAACATGATCGGTAAAAAGATAATCAGCCGCTTCACAAACGATTAATCTTATGAAAGCAAAGAATAGCCCTGTCAGGTTCAGGATAGGCAAGAACGGTTTTTTTAAAGGTGTGGTCATTGCTTTTGCTTTTAGCTGTGTTATACCACTTTTGTTCATACTTGCATACATCATAAAAGCGGGCATCACAAAGATCAACTGGAACTTTTTGGTCAACGTACCAAAGCCGGTTGGCGAAAGTGGTGGCGGTATTGCAAACGCATTGTTGGGTAGCATTATTATTATTGCAGTTGCTGCAGTTATAGCAATACCTATAGGCATACTCGGTGGTATTTACCTTAGTGAGAACAGGAAGAGTAAACTGGCCTACTGGGCACGTTTGTCTATTGATATACTACAGGGCGTACCTTCTATAGTTATTGGTATTGTAGCGTACTTCTGGCTGGTAAAACCGTTTGGTGGTTTCTCATCTGTTTCAGGTAGTATAGCGTTGGCCATAATGATGTTGCCTATAGTGGTTCGTTCTACAGAAGAGACCTTAAAATTATTACCCGATACTTTGCGTGAAGCTGGCTTTGCATTAGGTATGCCTTTTCACAGGGTGGTATTAAAAGTCATAGTGCCATGTGGTATCAGTGGTATCCTCAGTGGGGTAATGCTTTCAATAGCCAGGATAGCGGGCGAGACTGCTCCGCTGCTGTTCACTGCTTTTGGTAACCCTTATTTATCCACAAGCCTTACCAAACCCATGCAAAGCCTTCCTTTGCTCATATTCAACTACGCTACAAGCCCCTACAACGATTGGCACGACCTGGCATGGGGAGCATCATGCATATTGCTGATATTTGTGTTAGTGCTTAATATTTTCACCAAGATCATAACCAGGAAATGGAAAGTACAATTGTAAGATCTATAGATTATAACGCATATTTTGGCGACAACCACGTTGTCAAAAATGTAAATATCGATATACCTAAGAATAATGTCATTGCCGTCATGGGTCCTTCAGGTTGTGGTAAAACTACCTTCCTGCGTGGCATCAACCGTATGCATGAGCTCATACCTGGTGCTACTGCAAAGGGCAAAATAATGCTGGATAACGAAGACGTGATGGAGATGCACCCTATATTCGTGCGCCTCAAAATAGGCATGGTGTTCCAGCGGCCCAACCCGTTTCCCAACCTCAGCATCTACGACAACGTTATTGCCGGTTATAAGCTCAATGGTATAAAATTACCCAAGGCCGAAAAAGATAAGATAGTAGAGCAGAGCCTTACTAAGGTTGCTCTTTGGAATGAAGTAAAAGACCAGTTGAACAAAAAAGGCACCTTCCTCAGTGGTGGTCAGCAGCAACGTCTGTGCATAGCGCGCGCGGTTGCTATGGAGCCCGAAGTATTGCTGTTCGATGAGCCAACCTCTGCGCTCGACCCTATATCAACATCTACAGTAGAAGAATTGTTTCACGATCTGAAGCAAAACTATACCCTTATTATAGTAACCCACAATATGCAGCAGGCAGCACGCGTTAGCGATAAAACTGCTTTCTTCTACATGGGCGAGCTGGTGGAGTACGATGAAACAAAGCGTATGTTTACCAACCCGCGCGATACACGCACACAGAATTATATAACAGGCCGTTTTAGCTAATAGCCAATAAAATATTCAGGCAATGACACACTTGGAAAACGAGTTACAGGCGGTAAAAAAAGAAGTGCTCAGTATGTGGTACCTGGTAGAGTCGCAACTGGAAAAATCCAGGACGGCAATGCTCCACTTCGACCGCGATCTGGCACGCGAGGTAGTGCTGAAAGAAAAGCGTGTGAACGCCTTTGAACTAAAGATAGATCGCGACTGCGAGAATGTCTTCGCTCTTTTTTGCCCCGTGGCTGTAGATCTTCGCTTCTTGCTGGCTACATTAAAAATAAACAACAACCTGGAGCGTATAGGCGATATAGCCGAAGGCATAGCAAAGTACATCATAGAGTCCAGCGGCGATTTCGACCGCACTCTTTTTGAAAGTACACAGGTATTGCGCATGTATGAAGATGCCATAAACATACTCATAGATACACGCATGGCCTTTGAGAAAGAAGATACTATACTGGCCCGCAGCATATTTAAAAGAGATGAGGTGCTCGACCAGATCAATCGTGAAGCTAGTGCCCGCGTAGGGGCAGTCATAAAAGAAGACATGACAGTGATGGAAGACGCACTCTACATGCTTTCCATCATTCGCAAGCTCGAGCGTGTAGGCGATCAGTCTAAGAATATAGCCGAAGAGATCATTTTTTACATAGAAGCCAAAGTGCTCAAGCACCAGGAAGATAAAGGAAAGGAATAGATAGATTGATAGATAATAGATAGATGTTTGCTTCAAAGCTCCCACATAGGGGGCTTTGTTATTTTGATAATGCAGTTCTATACTCTTATAATGAACTGCTATCAATTTTATTAAAATGCTTTCCAACCCGATACAGATACGTTTGAAAATCCCGAAGGGATGATATGATTATAGCCAGTTGTATAAATAATTGATCAACCCTGAAAGGGTGACATAATTCCACCGTTTTGTCATTTTTGATAACGGCTTATTATTATTCCACCTCTCGTACTCGTTTGTAACGAGTAGGGCACGGTATAACGTTTGCAACACGCCCGCTATTAGACAACAGGATCAGATACGTCGTGCCGTTGGCTGACCGCCAACTCTCGCTCCGTGAAACATCCCAAGCCATGAAACTGTACTGAGAGGGATCCTCTTTCATTCACTACACCTCTAATTCCATATCCCGTTCATCTCCGTCAGAACGATCGGTTTGCCATCGGTGATCACAATGGTGTGCTCGTGTTGCGCCATAAAACCACCCTTGTTGCCTACCATCGTCCAGCCATCTTGTAGCGTGGTAGCAAGGGTAGAGCTGGTGGTAATGAATGTTTCAATGGCCACTACCGAGTTCTTCCTGAAGCGTGTATGATTAAAACGGTCCCGGTAATTTGCTATCTCCGCAGGTTCTTCATGCAGACTTCTGCCTATGCCGTGGCCTGTCAGGTTCTTGATCACCTTATAACCCCGCTTTTTCGATTCGGTTTCTATCAGGTGGCCAATGTCTGCAATCCGCACGCCGCCTTTTATATTGTTGATGGCTTTTTGCAGTATGGCCTTCGATGCATCTATCAGTTGCTGGTGATGATTGATGTCTTTACCCAACACAAATGAGCCGCCGTTGTCCGACCAAAACCCACCCAGCTCTGCCGAAACATCTATGTTAATAAGGTCACCTTCTTTAAGAATTGTTTTATGAGAAGGGATACCATGGCAAAATTCGTTGTTCACGCTAATGCATGTCCAGCCGGGAAATCCGTATGTTAAATATGGGGCTGACTTTGCACCAAGCGAGTTCAGTACTTGTGCGCCATATTCATCCAGGTGCTTGGTGGTCATACCCGCAGCCGCATATTGCGTCATCGCCTTCAAGGTCAGGGCAACGGCTTCGCTGGCTTTTTTCATACCGGCCAGTTCATATTCTTTGGTGATAGACATAGTTGCGTTGTGGTTATGGTTGATTCAAGTAACGGGCGGCACTTTGGTTTTGGACAAGGAATATATACTGTAAGGTGTTAAAGAAATCCTATCAAATCTTGTCCTGTCAGTAAGATCATCTGGGTTCCTGCAAAGATAAAGAAAGAAAATTTGGCTGGAATATTCTGATAATCGTACAGTTGAACAAAACAAGGCTGTATCAAAAATAAAATGAAGGCTTTGAGAATAGCTTAAATGCATACAGGTCTCCATCGGGCACCGAATAAAAAGAGGCTGTCTCAATTTTTGAGACAGCCTCTTTTGCATTTAAGACATTTCTTGGGAGTTCTTACTAGAAATTCTGGCAGATAGTCGTATTACACATTGGATAAGAACATACTGCGCCATTTCTGAAACAGAAACTAGCCGTCACCAGCATGTTAAGAATCGGTGCGCTTAGACAAGAATAGTAATGATTGTACACATAAAAAGTTCCAGAAGTGCAAGTCATGGTCCAGTTGTAATAAACGCCTGTGCCTGGTCCAAAATATCCATACACGTGATCATAACGCGATTCGTTATACCAAAATCCAAAAGCACCTCTTTTGTAATTGTGTACATTTACGAGTTGACGTATCCAACCACTACCACCACACGTTCCCCAGGCTAAGCCATTTATCACCTGGCAGTTTGCGGTGGTTTTTCTTTGCAGTGGGCTGCCACACTGCAGGTCATTCATGTTATACGTTTGCGTGCCAAGGTAAAGACCTGTTGTGCATAATTGATTGCTGTAATTGCTCCAGATAGACTTTGCTGCGTATATGCGACGAACATCGTCGTTTACGCTGCTAGAGCCGCTTACATAGTTTGGAATAGTATTGTCTATAATAGTCGGCAGCGTAATAAAATTGCTCCTGTCTGAATACAGGGTAATGTCGTCAACATACGCGATATGGTCACTACCTAAAACCCATGCAATAGTTGGCTCACTCGTATTGACCTCAGATGTATTCTGGTCAATTATCGCAACGTTCGCATTTGCGGACCAAAATTGCTGTACTTGTGCCAATGATGGTTGACCGCTCATCATTTGACTATATGCGTTCATTACGTTACTATATTGTAGCCCTATTGATGAGAACCCAATCGAATTTTGCCAGTTTATAGCCACTGAGTCTCCTAAACTGTCTATAGCTCTCAGAACAATATCCACCTGGTTCATGTTGTTGAATATCATGTGTCCGTTCTCATCTAACTGCACATCAACAAATGCTTGTTGATAATTTTCCATGGAATAGGTTTTGGTAGGGTCTGTCCTGAACATCGACCGTTTTGAATTCGATGCAGATTTTGTGCTCGACTCGGGTTTTTTACAGCTTTGATACACTAAAACTGAAATTCCAAGAATGACGGTTAGCAATACGGCAATTCTTTTTCCTAGCCTTTTCGGGCTTCTGTTGATTTTTTTCATAAATACCATTTTTAAAGGTTAATGGAATGATTTTCCATTTTAAAGGTATTATTAACATTCTTATTATGCAATACCTAATGCATATATTTTTTTACGCTAATATTTTTATATTTTCCTCTATTGTGCTGCTGTTTTCCATTTGTGCCCACCACCCGGTAAATCTTTTCCACCAACAAGGTCATCTAACACTTCCTCTCTGGCGCAGATATTCCGAAAACAACCGTCATTTCGCAGCGCAGCCCTTCTTCAGGGCGTAGCGGAGAAATCCGCCTAATCAATGAAATGATGCTAGTCGTTTATACTAAAGCCACTTATGTCTTGTCAGGTCAACAACCATTCGCGACAGACCACAATATGCTAATTCAGTGTAAACGCAGTGGGTAAGAAGAGGGAGGCCTTGACCCACGAAATCTCAGAAGCCCGGGCAGCCCATGAGTTAAGCGAAAAATGTCGTGCAATAGGTAAGATAATACTGCTCCTTACTGCTCATGCAGCGCTACATCACCTGTTAATCCGTGGTTACTAATAAACATTAACTTGTATATTGTTGTAAAATATGCCATCTTTAAAAGCTATGGTTCTAAACATATTATAGCACATCCGTTAGTATGTTGAATCATATCTATTAATGAGGTTAGTATCGTATCTAAAAAAATTATTGCCCCCACCCAAAGGTATTCCGGTACTGGTGTACCACAAGGTATGGCCAGGGGTCACCAACACGCTCACAATAACCCCACAAAAGCTGGAAGAACAATGGCGCCACCTGCATAACCTGGGCTACAATCCACTCTCATTGTCAGAATTTGCAGCAATAATAGACGGCGAAACTGAATGTCCACCTAACTCCATTCTCATCACTTTCGATGATGGGTATAAAAATAACCTTACGTATGTGTATCCTCTATTGCAGCAACTAGGCTGGTGTGCTACCATATTTATTATTGCAGGTACTCTGGACAACACTTTTTCATCGGCCGAAAATATACCCATGCATGAACTGATGGATATACATGACCTGAAGAAATTAGACCACAGGATAATGCAGATTGCAATGCACGGTTACAAACACGAAAATTTTAGCAGGTACCCCAGTAAGGAAATAGATCTATTACTAAGCAAAGCAATAGATCTGTTCAACAATAGTGGCCTTGCCTACTACAAAGTGATTGCCTACCCCTATGGCAGCGACCCTAAAGAAAAAGCGCAGACCGAGAAGCTACGTATTTGCTTTACAAAACAAAATATCCAATTCGCTTTTAGGACTGGCAATGCTCTATGCCGCCTACCTGTAAAGAATAAATATAAATTACCCCGCATAGACATCAGTGGTACAGACAGCCTTGATGATGTGCTTTCAAAGATTACTTACGGCCGTAAGTAGGGCATTTAGTCTATTACCTATAGACCTATAAAAGAAATTAATCCAAGATATAGATGTATGTACATACATTTGTCATTCAAACCAACAAAAATATGAAGAAGTTATTTATTCTTTCAGCAATGGTACTGGGCCTTGGCCTGGTTACAAATGCCCAGACAGCAGCTAAAAAAATAGCATCAAATGCATTAGTATTAACTCCCGGCAAGTGGAACGTAGATCCTGCACATTCAGGTGTTAAGTTCTCTGTAAGCCACATGACAGTGTCGGAAGTGGACGGTTCTTTCAAAGTATTTAACGGCACTATCACTTCTCCTACTGCTGATTTCAACAACGCTACTGTAAATTTTACTGTAGATGTTACCAGTGTAAACACGGATAACGATATGCGCGACAAGCATCTGAAGAGCGATGATTTCTTCAATGCTGAAAAATATCCTTCAATGACTTTTACCAGCACTTCTTTCAAAAAAGTGAAAGGCAATATCTATTCACTTGAAGGCAACCTTACCATCCGCGACGTAACTAAGAAAACGAAATTTGCAGTATTGTATGGTGGTGCAGCTAAAGATCCTTATGGCAATACCAAAGCCGGTTTCAAAGCAAGCACTAAAATAAGCCGTGAGGCTTTTGGCCTTAAATGGAACAAGCTGACTGAAGCTGGTGGTGCAATGGTAGGCGACGAAGTAGGCATCGTTCTTAACCTTGAATTTGCACAGGCAAAATCTTAATTCATCTATCTTGTATTGGTTTAAGCGGGGCTGCACTTTTTGCAGTTCCGCTTTTACTTTTTATGAACAGGTATCTTTGCAGTGCATGAGTAGTTATACAGTAGTGAATAATAAAAGGCAGTCGCTGTTTGAAATTGAGTTTCCCAGTGGCGAGAAAGCTATACTGGAATACAGGTGGCTGAAAGGCAGTATGGTACTGATGCGTACACTGGTACCTAAAGAAGAGCGCGGAAAAGGTGCAGGCAATGCGCTGGCGAAAGCCGCCCTGGAGCACGCAGCCAGCAACCACTTAAAAGTGATTGTTTACTGTGCTTTTGTAGAGCAGTACATAAAACAGCATAAGGAGTACGAGCACTTGTTATTACAGAAAGGATAGTGCTGGTCTGTAATACCATCATTATTTACATGCAGCTATAGCGGTTTTCAATTTTAAAATTGAATGCACTATTCTGTAACTTTACAATATGAGTGCAGAAAAACATTTGCGTGAGTTGCTGGAGCAACGCATACTGATCATAGACGGTGCTATGGGCACAATGATACAGCGCTATAAGCTGGAGGAGGCCGATTATCGTGGCGAAAGGTTCAAGGACTGGCATACCGACGTAAAAGGCAATAACGACTTATTATGTCTTACTCGCCCCGACATTATAAAAGCTATACATAAAGAATACCTGGAGGCAGGTGCTAATATACTTGAAACCAATACCTTCAACTCGCAGGTAATTTCTCTGGCAGACTATGATATGCAATCACTCGCGCACGAAATAAATGTGGCTGCTGCACGCATAGCAAAAGAAGCTATTGCAGAATTTGCTGCAGAGCATAACACTACTGTTGCTGATCGTTTTGTAGCTGGTGCTATAGGCCCTATGAACAAAACATTGAGCCTCTCACCCGATGTGAACAACCCTGGCTACCGGGCAGTAACATTTGATGAAGTAGCCGAAGCATATACAGAACAGATATCAGGTCTTGTAGATGGTGGTGTGGATATACTGCTGGTAGAAACCATATTTGATACCCTGAATGCAAAGGCTGCCATATACGCCATCAACAGGTACTTTGCCGATACCAAAAAGGAAAAACTGCCAGTAATGATATCGGGTACAATAACCGATGCATCTGGCCGTACACTAAGCGGGCAAACACTGGAGGCATTCTATGTATCTGTAATGCATGCCGACCCAATAAGTATTGGCTTGAACTGCGCGCTGGGTGCTAAAGAAATGCGTCCGCATATTGAAGAACTAGCCCAAATATCTGCATGTTATGTAAGTAGCTATCCTAATGCCGGCCTGCCCAATGCTATGGGCGAATATGATGAAACCCCTGAAGAGACGGCTGCAATAGTAGGTGAGTTTGCCCGCGAGGGATGGGTGAACCTGGTAGGTGGTTGCTGCGGTACTACCCCTGCACATATAAAAGCCATTGCCAATACCATGAAGAAATATGAACAACGCAAGTTGCCCGAAATGGCAGCTGTATAGTAATAGGTGAAATAGTATAACAGGGCATTGCGTAACGCTTACGTAATGCCTTTTTTATTACCTTGGAGAAATGCTGCAATACCACACATGCATGCGCTATTTAATGCAAACTTAATCTAACGTTTCACTTTTGGTAATACAAATTGCATTGTTTTGTAAAACGATACTGCCTCGCAGTGCAGCAATCCAAAAACATGGCAAAGAGAGAAGTGGACATTGTGGTGCTTTCAGATATTCATTTAGGAACTTACGGCTGCCACGCAACAGAGCTTGTAAAGTACTTGAAAAGCATTAAACCCAAATCTGTTATCCTGAATGGCGATATCATAGACATCTGGCAATTCTCAAAACGCTATTGGCCGGCGCCTCACATGATGGTCATCAAACAGCTAACCAGCCTCATTGCCAAAGACGTTCCCGTTTATTATATCCCTGGTAATCATGATGAAATGTTGCGCCGTTTTAAAGATTTCCAATTAGGAAGCCTGAAGATCACCAATAAACTCTCCCTAAAAATTGACAACAATAACGTCTGGATATTTCATGGCGATGTGTTTGATGTGGTAATGCAAAACAGCAAATGGCTCGCAAAATTAGGTGCAGTAGGATATGATACTTTAATTTTAATAAATAAATTTGTTAATTTCATCTCAGAAAAAATGGGTCGCGGTAAGATATCGCTTTCAAAGAAAGTGAAGAATAGCGTGAAAGGGGCCGTGAAGTTCATTAACGATTTTGAAGGCACCGTATGCGATATTGCTATTGAAAACGATTATCAATATGTTATATGTGGTCACATACATCAACCGGAGATAAAAACAGTTGAAACAGAAAAGGGTAAAGTAATATATATGAATTCTGGCGACTGGATAGAAAATCTTACAGCGCTGGAGTATAATGATAACAAGTGGAGCATTTATAACTATAACAACGACCCGGTTGCACAGGCCATAGACATTGACAAGAAGAAACAGAAAGAGAATGCCAAAACACTTATGGCAGGGCTGATGCAGGAATTGAATATGAAACCGGGTACTATACCTGATGATGTAGAAAATACAGGTTCTTTGGAGTTATTGTAATATAAAAGGAGCAACACAAAGTGAAAATACTATACGCAATTCAAGGCACAGGTAATGGCCATTTAAGTCGTGCCCGCGATGTTTATCCGGCGCTTTTAAAATATGGTACTGTAGATGTACTGGTAAGTGGCATACAGGCCGATGTGGTAGCCGACTTCCCGGTTAAGTATAAGTTTTATGGCATGAGCTTCATCTTTGGTAACAAAGGTGGCGTTAGCATACTGGATACACTAAGGAAAACAAATATTGGCCAGCTAAGGCGCGATATAAAGAGCCTTGACGTAAAACAATATGATCTTGTTATCAACGATTTTGAACCGGTTTCAGCGTGGGCCTGTAAAAAACGAAAAGTACCTTGCATATCGCTCAGCCATCAATGTGCCGTTATTAATCCCAAATCACCCAAGCCCGACTTTAAGGACCCCATAGGTACATGGGTACTCAGGTACTATGCTCCTGTAACAGCGGCATTTGGTTTCCATTTCAGAACATACGCAAAGAATATTTTTACTCCTGTAATACGCAAAGAAATACGGGCGCTCAACCCTGTAGATAATGGACATTATACGGTTTACCTGCCTTCCTATGATGATGAAACATTGCTGCAGCACCTATCCCATTTCAACAATGTAACATGGCAGGTATTCTCTAAGCACAATAAAGCGCCATTTACTACCGGGAATGTGCATATTGTGCCTATAGAAAATGATGCATTTATAAAAAGCCTGGAAACCTGTACTGGCGTATTGTGTGGTGCTGGTTTTGAAGGCCCTGCTGAGGCCATGTACCTGGGTAAAAAACTTATGGTAATACCTATGGATGGCCAGTATGAGCAACATTGCAATGCAGAGGCCGTAAAGGAAATGGGTGTGCCGGTTATAAAACACCTGGGCCGCAAATACTACGATAAAATAAAGTGGTGGCTCATAAATGATAGCCGCGTTGCCGTAAACTACCCCGATAATATAGCAGATGTAGTGGCCAAGGTGATAGAAAAACATGGCCCTGGTGCTGCTCTTAAAACAGTTGAGGTAAAAACAAAGGCTACTTTATAGTTATTAACTGCCCTTAAAAACAGGTTTCCTCTTTTCAAGAAAAGCGTGTACACCTTCTTTAAAATCGGCAGTATTACCGGCTTGTACCTGCACCTTCATTTCTAGTTCAAGTTGTTCTTCAATGGTATTATTGAAGGTTGCATTCAGCAGGCGCTTGGTTAAACCCAACCCCTTTGTTGGCATTTGCGCCAGGTCAACGGCCATCTTTTTGCTTTCAGTTTCAAAAACATCATCAGCAAAGCATTTATAGATCATACCCATGCTAACGGCATCGGCAGCACTTACTTTTTCTGCTGTCATCATCAGTGCCATAGCCCGCTGCATGCCCACCAGGCGTGGTAGTAACCAGGTACCGCCACTATCTGGTATTAAGCCTATTTTGCTAAAAGCCTGTATAAAGGTGGCGCTATTGTTAGCCACCACTATATCACATGCCAGCGCTATGTTTGCACCTGCACCTGCAGCCACGCCATTCACGGCAGCTATAACCGGTTTTTCCATATTGCGTATCCGCATGATGGTAGCGTTATAGTGTTCTCGTACAAACTTTTCAAAATCTATTTCTGCCGGGTTGGTTGCTTCTGAAAGGTCTTGCCCTGCGCAAAATCCTTTTCCTGCGCCCGATAGATAAACGCAACGTACTGCATCACTTTGTGCGCAGGTATCCAGGTGCTGCTGCAAAGTCAGCGCCATCTCACGATTGAAGCTGTTATACTTATCTGGGCGGTTGAGTGTTATATAACCCACACCATTTTCTATATGCAGCAGTACTATACTCATGCAGCAAATGTAGTTAAATAGTCAGTACATCTAAAGGGTCTTACTTACGCTTGGCCCTTTCATATTGGTGCGGCCATACCATATCAAAACCCAGCTCTTTAGCGGCATGCATAGGGAAGTAAGGGTCGCGCAGCATTTCGCGTGCCATCACTATCAGATCAGCTTTGCCACTGGTCAGTATTTCTTCAGCCTGTTGTGCAGTGGTAATAATGCCTACAGCGCCCGTTGGTATCTTACCTCTGTTACGTACGGCGTCAGCAAATGGTACCTGGTAGTTGGGGCCGGCTGGTATCTTAGCCATTGCAGATATGCCACCGCTTGAGCAGTCTATGAGATCTACTCCATTACCTTTTAGCTCTTGTGCCAGCCTTATGCTGTCTTCTATGGTCCATCCACCCTCTGTCCAGTCGCTGGCAGATATGCGGAGGAGTAAAGGGTATTTTTCAGGCCATACGCTGCGTACAGCAGTTATTATTTGTTTCAGCAGTTTTGCCCTGTTTTCAAAAGAGCCGCCATATTCGTCAGTGCGTATATTGCTGAGTGGCGATAAAAATTCGTTGATCAGGTAACCATGTGCACCGTGCAGCTCTATTACTTTAAAACCTGCTGCCAATGCACGCACCGTTGCCGCTTTAAAGTCAGCTATTACTTTATTGATCCCTTCTATGGTCAATTCTTCAGGTGTATCGTAAGTTGCAGCAAACTGTATAGGGCTTGGTGCAACAGTTTTCCAGCCGCCATCGGCAGGTGTTATCAGTCTGTCCACCTCCCATGGGGCGGTTTTGCTGGCTTTGCGGCCTGCGTGGGCCAACTGTATCCCGGCTACACTACCTTGGCTTTGTATAAAGTCCGTGACGCGCTTTAAGCCTTCTATATGTTCATCCTTCCATATGCCCAAATCGTTGGGACTAATGCGCCCCTCGGGAGAAACTGCTGTGGCTTCTGTGATGATGAGCCCGGCACCACCCACCGCCCTGCTACCCAGGTGCACCATGTGCCAGTCGTTTATAAAGCCATCGTGGCTGCTGTATTGGCACATAGGCGATACCACTATCCTGTTCTTTAAGGTGATCTCCCCTAACGTAAATGGCGTAAATAAATGAGGCATGGAATTGTTTTATAAGACAGCAAAGTTAGGAAAGAAGGTGTGTGTCCTGATATATTGTGTTTAAGGGAGCATCAAGAGATGATATATAATGAGGTAAATAAAAAATTGCTTGTACCCTGCCAAGGTTTCTTATAGTATTATGCGTCTATATAATTGCACTTGCAAACCCAATTTAAACTCATGAAGAAACTGCTCTACACTGCTATCATTATTTTGTTTTCTACACATATGCATGCACAGTTTGCATATAGTTTTACCGCCTTAACGCAGCCTTATGTGCCATTGGTAAATGGAACAAGCATTACCAACAACAAGATATGGAGAGGCGATACATCCAATTTTGCTGTAAGCCCGGGCTTCAACTTTAAGCTCGATACTATCAATTGTTCCTTTGCTTTTTTCTCAGGAGGCAATACATTAACAACTAATCCTAATCAAACTATACAGTCAGGATTTAATGTCTCGGAAGTTAATTTTATTGACCGTGGTGCATTAGATAGCATTGCAAAGTCGCCTGTGCGTATTGATATACAGGGAAGTGCAGGTAACCAGGTACTAAAGATCGAGGCCTATAATGTGGGCTTCCTACCAGAGTTTACCGCGTCCCACACCCTCAATGATTCTGCCAGTGTGCAAATATGGCTATACGAGGCCAATAATACAGTAGAAATACATTATGGCCCGTCCCGCATTACCAATCCGCACCAGTATTTTACATACGGTGCTGGGCCGCTTGTATTTTACATACAGGATAATGTAGTGACCAATAATAGCCAAAATGGCCCTATATACGTATTGGCGGGCAACGCATCCGGTCCTGTAATAGAGCCTAATGAAATTACAAACGGAACGATCCAGGGTATTGTCATTCCCCTCCACTCATGGCCAGCTGACAGTACTGTTTATAGGTTTACACTAAATAAGCTTTCTGTGCCTGGCACTAACAGTGCTGTCCGGTTAAAAATATACCCCACTTGTGCGTACGATGATATTATGGTTACCGGCAGTAATGTCGCAGGCATGGATTATAAAGTAATGGCCATCAACGGCGCAACCACAGGCATATCAGGGGTATTAGGTCAGGGCAATACCCATGTAAATATCAGCAACTTGCCACAAGGCATGTACTTGCTGGCTGTACAAAATGGGGAAACTAAAAGTGTACAAAAATTTGTGAAGCTATAGTTTAGGTGGTCACAACAGGGGTAAACTTTGAAAGGTCATAGATGCCTAGCGTTTGTTCTATCGCAGCTACTTTCGCAACCATGGTTTCAAACCCATCTTTCCCAAAGTGCTTTTGCTCATTCTTTTCAAATTCTTCACCCAGTGAGTTGTATTCATGGGTCGATGCCAATTTCCTGAAGGCAGGGAAAAGTATGGTGTCTTCCCGCGCTTCGTGCGGTCTGTACATGTAGTTAAAATCACTGAGTACTTTTATCAGCTTTTGGTTTTCTGTGCCACTGGCATTTGCTATACCACCCAATTGCAGCACTTGACTGGTAAGTGCCCTTCCTGCATTGTGCTGCCGTAGTAATACTTGTACTAGTTCCGTTAGCTGCCCAGCTTTCATAAAACGGGGAAAGAGATAATCTTCTTCTTGTTTTTCATGATAGTCTTCAACAAATGCCCTCATAATGCCGGCAGCTTCCACCAACGTTTCGCGCGGGAAGCTTTCTTTATTAACCAGGTGCATTTTGCAGGCGTCATATATTAGCAGTATCCTGTTCAGCAAACCGTGCTCCTGCATCAGGTCTTCGGGTGGCGATACTTTTTGGCCATCGCCTTCCTCTTTGTCTTTGCAGCCTGAAAAAATAGCAAAACCACCTAGCCCTCCAACCACAGCCAGCTTTAATGTTTTTCCCATAAAATCCCTGCGACTATGGCCGCTCTGGGTATAAAAAGTATCGCTCATAAGGTTTGTTTTATGCGAATAATTGCCCAAACGCCAATGCAACAACTTTGTGCCAACATTATAAATGTCATTCAGAACAAAAAACAGGGGTTTCAGAACATTTTTCTTTTTCTAAAAGGATGAGGCTTTATTCTTGCAAAAATTTTGAGTGCTCTTAAATTCCAATTTCCAAAGATTGAGCAACAATGAAAAAAAGAGGGTCTATAGTTATTTTCTTTCTCGCAGCATGGGGTATAAGTCTTATTCTTATACTGATGAAAAAAACAGATATAGAATTTAACAAGCTTCTCGTCTGTTCATTAAGTATATGTATCCCTATTACGTTGTTGTATGCGCTATTCAGAAAACCGATACTACACATGTGCCATAGTCTTTTTGATAAAGACTATCGGTACTATTTAAAATCTAAAAGACCGAAAGATTAGAAAAGTTCAGTTTACTTTTATGCTCGCAATGGTTAATGCCATTTAGCAAAAGTATATGGATCAGCATTCAGCAAACACTTACCTCAACACAGCAGCAACAGGTCTTTTAGAACCGCAGGTCATTGATGCCGCTAATAAGTTTTATGCCCAACTTTCTGTGCACGGCAGCAACTTTGCTGAGCAGTGGCGTATGGAAGAAGAGCCACATGTGCGAGCTACTATAGCTTCTTTTGTAGGCGCGCAGCCACGCAACATAGCTATGGTGCCCAACTTTTCGTGGGCGCTGAATGGCCTTGTGCAGAGCCTGAAAGGAACAGAAAAAATAATGCTGTACCGGCACGATTACCCCTCGCTTACAGAACCGTTTAAGATCAACAATTTTAGCATAAAGTGGATAGACACTGAAGATGGTTTTACATTGCCAGTGGAGCAGATAAAACAGAGCATTGCTAACAAAGAAATAGACATACTGGCAATAAGCCATGTACAATACAATACCGGTTACAAGCTGGATATAGAAGAGATAGGTGTGCTGTGTAATGTACACAACGTACTTTTTATTGTTGACGCTACCCAGAGCCTCGGCGCTATAGAAACCAACCTGGGCAGGTTGCAGGCAGATGTGTTTATTGCCAGCAATTATAAATGGATGAATGCAGGCTTTGGTACCGGCATCATGTACATGTCCGATATTTTTCTTGAAAAATATACCCCGGTTGTGGGCGGCAACAACAGTTATAAAAATCATGAGGGTACAATGATGTACCTGCCCTCCGTGCAAAGCTACGAGCCGGGACATCCCAATATGGGTGGCCTTACCATACTGCAGGCAGCCATCCGGCACAAAATGCAGCTGGGTATAGAAAATGTTGAGAAACATAATCACCGCCTCGCCGCTCTGTTGTTGGATGAAATAAAAGAACTCCCGGTTCAGCTTATAGGCCCATATACTATGACTGACCGTGCCCCTATGATTCTGCTTAAAGATGAAGACGGTCTTTCGGCATGGCTAAAGCAGCATAATATTGTTACAACAAACCGTAACGGCATTGTGCGCATCAGCACACACTACCACAATACCAATGCAGATGTGATACAGCTGGTAAATTGCTTGTATAGAAAGTATGGATGATGGTGTGCAGTTGGCAAATTAGCAGATACAGTTATTGAGTATAACTGTATCTGCTGAGGTATTCTGCTCTTTTACCAGCTTCAGTCGTTCAATTGTCTAATCACCCCTGGTGCAGGTCTTCCGCAGGGCAACCGGTGTCTGCAAAGATCAGCCAGTTTGCAAACTGGTATTTAAAAACTGAAGCTAAAGAGGATTCGTGCAGCTAATAATTATTCTATAACATCCCCAAACATCAGATCAAGTCTTAAAAAATCTTTTGAGTATTGATTTTGTTTAATGTCTTCCTTTAGATCTGGCACGATTATTTAACAATTGAGTTAAACTATGTTTATTAATATCCCTCAACCGTTCCACGCACTAACATGCAAATACTAACAATGTATATCTAACCATGAGAAAATGTTTGCTTATTGATGATGATTTGGATGATCAGGAAATTTTTTTAATGTGCCTTGAAAAGGTGTGCGAAGATGTTGAGTGTTTAACAATGAACGATGGGGTAAATGCCATAGCAATGCTTGGGTCAAATACAGATTATGTTCCTGATTATATTTTTATAGACGTAAATATGCCAAAAATGAACGGTATAGAATGCTTACGGATATTAAAACAGATGGAAAAACTAAGGGATGCTAGAATTTATATGTACTCCACTACCTCAGAAGGCTTAGCTTTAGAAGAAAGTAAGAAATTAAAAGCGCATGATTTCTTCATCAAACCGGCAAATATATTGGCATTGGAGGAGCAGCTTTCAATGGTATTTAAATCTAACCTATAACTAATCTTAGTATGATGAATCAGCAACAGGTTGGGATGGGCAGTCTTACCGGAACTGGAAATCTCTACCAAAGGATGATAGAGGAGATTCAAGACTATGCAATAATTCTTTTGGATACGAATGGAATTATCAGAAACTGGAATAAAGGAGCCGAAAAAATTAAACGTTATACCGAAACGGATATCATTGGTAAGCATTTTAGCATCTTCTATCTGCCTGGTGACCTTGATAATAATTTACCTCAAAAATTGATAAATGAGGCATATGAGACCGGCAGAGCGGTGCATGAAGGCTGGAGAAAAAGGAAAGACAATTCTATATTCTGGGGAAGTGTAACCATTACAGCGTTGCACGATGAAGACAATACCGTTATTGGCTATTGTAAAGTAACCCGCGATCTGACAGACAATAAAACCAGTGAGGACAAATTAAGAATGAGTGAGGAGCGGTACCACCAAATGGTTGCTGAAGTACAAGACTATGCAATTATCCTGCTCAGTGTAAATGGTATCATTGAAAACTGGAATGCGGGGGCACAAAACATTAAGGGCTATAGCGTCAATGAAATTATAGGGAAAAACTTTGAGATTTTTTACCCGGAAGAAGATAGAAAGGACGGGCTGCCGAAAAGGCTTTTAAATACTGCCAGGGAAGTTGGCAAGGCAACACAGGAAGGGTGGCGTATCCGCAAAGACGGCTCAAAGTTCTGGGGCTCGGTTGTTATCACTGCTTTACATAGCAAAAGCGGCGAGGTCATCGGTTTTTCAAAAGTAACCCGCGACCTTACACAAAAAAAGATGGCTGACGATAAGCTGGCCATGTACACAGCTGAGCTTGAAATACAGAACCGGGAACTGGAACAATTTGCATATGTAGCATCGCACGATCTTCAGGAGCCACTACGGAAAATTCAAACCTTTTCTGAGTTAATTAAGAAAAACTTTGATGACAAAGAATTCATCAACAGGTATTTTGATAAGCTGGATGCATCCGCAAAACGAATGTCAGAACTGGTTAAATCATTATTGAATTATAGTCAGCTCACTAAAGACAAGGAGGATCCCTATCTTGAGAAAGTAGATCTGAATTCAATTGTAGATGAAATAAAACAAGATTTTGAACTTTTAATTGAGGAGAAGAACGCAACAATTATTAGCGATACTTTGCCTACGGTAATAGGTAGCCGGCTTCAAATAGGGCAGCTATTTGCAAATCTTATCAGTAACTCTTTAAAATTCTCAAAAACTGCCCCTGTAATAAAAATAACATCTGCAGTCGTAATAAAAGGTCAGGTTGTCAATGTATCAAAATCATTAACTGCTGAGAAGTACTACCTCATTACGGTACAAGACAACGGGATCGGATTTGAAGAGCAATACAAGACAACCATATTTTCGTTATTCAAAAGGTTGCACGGAAAGCAGGAATATGCCGGTACAGGCATTGGCTTATCATTATGCAATAAGATCATAGAAAACCACCACGGTTTCATAACCGCCAGCAGCCAGCTAGGAAAGGGAGCTACATTTTTTGTTTATTTACCGGTGTAACTTTATGCCTAGTAAGGCGTAAAACCGAATATTGAAACCACATCTGACGACGCACTTATAAGGGCTATTGCTGAGATTCAGAAGTAAGATACCTTGTAAGTAACGTAATACCTGCAAGCAATCATAGTGTGACGTTGTAACAATCGTGAAACATCACCACTCGTGGAACTGTGCATATCTTCTTTTGGAAAACCACCTATGCCAATAGTATCTTGCACAGTGGTAAAAGGAGATCTGCAATTCAAAAAATGTCCGTTCCGAAAAATAAAATAACCAATGGACATTTTATTGGTGAATGCCTTGAAATATAAACTGGCAAAGCATTTCAGCCAAAAATTAAAATGTCCGTCAACGGACATTTTAAGACATTTCCCACCAAATTTATCACTTAATAGTTCTGGTAAATAAACACTAATCCACTTATAAATTCTTAGCTTAGCGCTCGCAATCATAATACGTGAACACCTCCATCGCATACTTGCCACAAGACAAACAAGACCAGCTCGCGCAGGTGGTACAGGCGGTTGTGGATATGATACAGCCGGAGAAGATCATTCTCTACGGCAGTTACGCACGCAACAAGTGGGTGGAAGATACCCACATGGAGGGTCACATACTGCATGAGTATCTGAGCGATTATGACCTGCTCATCATTACAAAAAGGGGTGAGAAAAGGGAAGAAAGTGATATAGAAGAAATGGTAGAGAACCGTTTCGATTTCAACACACCTGTATCACCCATAGCACATACTATAGATTTTGTAAATACCCGGCTACGGGAAGGCCACTACTTTTTTTCCGACATCAAGGAAGAAGGCATATTGCTGTACGATGCCGGCAATATACCATTGGCACAACCGGCAGTGCTATCCCCGGCCGAAAGAAAACAAATAGCCACTGACGATTTTGAACATTGGTATGGCGATGCGCAAGTATTCTTGAAAACAGCGCTGTTTCTTAAAAATGAAAAAAATTTAAACATAGCCGCATTTCAACTACACCAGGCCACCGAGCGTGCTTATGCTGCGGTCTTGCTGGTATTTACCGGGTACAAACCCCGCACACACAACCTGGGCAAGCTGCTGCACAAGTGCAAAGAATTTGCACCTGAACTGGCCGACGTGTTCCCAGGAAAACCCACAAACGAAAAGTACCTGTTTGAGCTGCTGAAGAAAGCCTACATAGATGCCCGCTACAAGAAGAATTTCAAGATCACAGAAGAACAGTTGAAGATACTTATAGACAGGATAAAGCAGACACATGCTATTGTAGAACGTGTATGCCGTGAGCAGATAGAGCATATTGGTTCAGATGAGTAATTACCTATCTCCCATAATGAGATACCCCAACAGACATTTTTACCAAAACCCTCATCAACACTGCATTTTAGCCGAAACAAAAAATGTCCGCCAGCGGACATTTTAAGACATTTTGAGGACTAGAAACAGGGTCACACATCCCACAATATAATCGAACGAATGTGTAACCTGGTTTTATTTGATCAATAGTTGATCACCTGTTCTTCCATCACTTCCGGCATCTTCCTGAATTCGTATTGTTGGTTGCGCAGCTGGGGTTCAAAACCTGCTTCACGTATGGCGGCTTGTATGCCACTGGCAGTAAAGCGGTGCGGTGCACCTGCTGCACTCACTACGTTTTCTTCAATCATTATGGAGCCAAAATCATTGGCGCCTGCATGCATACAGGTTTGTGCCACCTGCTTGCCTACCGTAAGCCACGATGCTGCTATGTTCTTTATATTAGGCAGCATAATGCGGCAAAGGGTTATCATACGTATATACTCTTCTGCAGTGGTCAGGTTCTTGGTACCACGTATCCTGCGCAGCAAAGTATCTACATCCTGGAAGGTCCATGGTATAAACGCGATGAAGCCTTTTGATGTGGCTGGTTTTTTGGCCTGTACCTCACGTACGCGCACCAGGTGCTCCATACGTTCATATATCGTTTCCACGTGGCCAAACATCATGGTAGCAGTAGTAGTAAGGCCAAGCTTGTGGGCTTCGTGCATAATGTCCAGCCATTCCTGTGCGCCACATTTCCCTTTCGATATCAGGCGGCGCACACGGTCGTTCAGTATTTCGGCACCTGGGCCGGGCATACTGTCCATACCGGCTTCCATCAGCGCCATCAAGGCTTCTTTATGGCTCACGCCCGATATCTTGCAGATATGTGCTACTTCCGGCGGCCCCAAAGCGTGCAGCTTCAGGTTAGGATAAAGTTGTTTCAGTTCTTTAAAAAGGTCCACATAGTATTGCAGGCCTAGCACGGGGTTGTGTCCTCCTTGCAATAATAGCTGTTCCCCACCATAGCGGAAGGTTTCATCTATTTTCCTTTTATAGGTTTCTATATCAGTAACGTACTGTTCCGGATGGCCGGGTACACGGTAAAAATTACAGAACTTGCAATTGGCTACACACACGTTGGTGGTATTCATATTGCGGTCTATGATCCAGGTTACCTTGTTATGCGGCAACTGTATCTTCCGCAATTCATTCGCCACGTACATTAACTCGGTAAGTGGTGCATGTTCAAAAAGAAAAACTCCCTCTTCAGCGCTTAAAAACTCAAATTTCAGAGCTCTTTCATACAACTCAGCTAATTGCATCAAAATGTTTTTATACACAACAAATTTACGGCAAAAAGGGTTTGATTCTTCTTAATTGCTATTCATTAAATCCAATAAGGTAATAGACAGGTATATTCATAAAAAAGCTGCCTGTCACAATCCGGCGACAGGCAGTCAATAGTAGTTTAGAAGCTTATTTAGTTTTTTCTACTTCTTTGCTTTCTTTAACCTTTACACCATCATAGTGTTTGTGTTTGCTGAAAGTGTTGTGTACTTTCTGACCAGGCGAACTAGTCTTTTTTATTTTTACTTCTTTCTTTTCAACCTTTTCCTGCGCTGTTGCAGCAATAGATAAAGTACCTGCGATCATTAGGAAAACAAACATTTTTTTCATAGAATAAATTTTTTATTGATTTATGACAGTAATACAATTAGCGTGCCACCCCTCAAAAAAGTTCTTGTTAAAGAAAACGTTTACCCTCTTTTGCATGTTTCCTCAATAATATACTTGCTCTGTACCGGTCTTCATGATAACTGTCGTAAAGCCCATCCAGTATAGCTAAGCACTTTTCAGCACCCCATTCATCGCACCATTGCAGCAGGCCTTTAGGGTAGTTTACACCTTTGGTCATTGCTGTTTCCAGGTCGGTTGCTGTGGCTACATTTAAGTACAGTGCATCCACAGCCTCATTTATAAGCATAGCCACAATACGTTCCACAATCTGGGTATTATTACTGTTATCAACTGGTTTGTCCGCAGTACCAGGTTCATTATAGTTATAAAATCCCCTGCCTGTCTTACGGCCCAGCCATCCCGCTTCCAGCAAACGCTTTTGAGAGAAGGACGGCTTATAACGCGGATCATAAAAGAACGACTGGAACACTGTTTCGGTCACTACATAGTTCACATCATGGCCTATATAGTCCATAAGCGTAAATGGCCCCATTTTAAAACCACCTGATTGCACCATGGCATTATCTATTTCTTCCATGCTTGCTATACCTTCCTCATACATACGTATGGCCTCACCATAATAAGGACGTGCCACACGGTTCACTATAAAGCCGGGAGTATCTTTAGCTACTACAGGGGTTTTACCCCAGCGGTGCATCAGTTCTTTGGCCGGCTGTACGTGTGCAGGGTTGGTCTGTACAGCAGGTATAACCTCTACAAGCGCCATCAATGGCGCAGGGTTGAAGAAGTGCAGCCCCATTACGTTTTGCGGTCGGCCACATGCCGCAGCAATAGAGGTTATAGAAAGCGAAGAAGTATTGCTTGCAAGAATACAAGTATCACTCACATTCTTTTCTATATCAGCAAACACAGTTTTCTTGATCTCCAGTTTTTCTACAATGGCCTCTATTACCAATCCACATTTCGCAAAAGCGTTTATTTCACCCGCAAAAGTGAAGCGTTTCAGCACATCGTCTGCATTGGATATTTTACCTTTTTCTTGCAGTTTTTGCAGCGTTTGGGTAAGGTTGGCTTTTGCCTTTTCTAATGCCGCAGCATTATTATCGTAAAGTACAACCTGGTGGCCGGCCACAGCTGCTACCTGCGCTATGCCTGCACCCATTGCCCCGCTGCCTACTACACCTATTATTATATACTGGTCCATTTGTGGTTTCAAAGATGGATAATTAGATAATTTCTATTTCTGATTTTAAATGCAGTCGGATGTTATATTCACTAAATATTCTTTTCCCCAATTCAAAATTGGCTACTTTAGATATTTGATGTTTGCGGTTAGCTACGTAAGCTCTTTTCTTTTTGAAACTTTTATAGTATTCGGTGTGATTACTGATAAAATGCGTTAGTGTAATTTCAATCTGGTTTATACCTAATGTTCTCCAATCTTCACGCTTATCTTTTAACTCCACGAAAATTATATTGTTTTCGTAAATCATCATTACATCGCAGCGACTTTCCATGTTCCCATCTTCACGCAATATTTCAATACAATTATCAATTGCTGTAAAGGTTATTACTTTAGGTTGCTTATTTACTACTGTTGCTATCCATTCCTTTTCATTTGGACCAGTCGCAATATATGCAGGTTTTTTATTATCATCATCGCAAATACCAAACCGTACTTCTTGAGTGTAGCTTTGACAATCCTCATTTAGAAAGTTTACACTCATAGTTCCTGCTCTATCTCTAAAAGTGTATCAAATAGTTCATTCCCTTCCGCAAGCGAATTATTCAAGTAGTTTTTGTCTGAAGGTATGCCCTCGTAATTAGGTAAAAGGTTTATTGAACCGTCTTTTTGGAGTTGATATATAGCTACTTCATTGGCAGCAATAGTTGACTTATATGGCACTACAGCACATAATCTATCAAATAAATGTTTTCTTCCCAACTCAGGATATATTTTTTGTTTTAAATATTCGCCCTGTATAGCAATACTAAGGTAGTTGATAATGTAAGGGCTGTGCGTAGTCATTATAAGCTTATTGCCATCGTTATGATTTGCAAGTTCTAAAAGACTATTAAGAATATTACGTTGTGATGTTGGGAATAAATTCTGTTCTGGCTCTTCAACAATGTTGATGAAACATGTATTATGATATTTCGAGTAAATATTTTCAATCTTATTTTTTCTTTCATTTTCTTCCAATGAAGCATCCTGCAT
>Ga0206994_1044_pt1 | contig 27361 bp, 15 predicted proteins | sample Alteio_BWMinCont_4_FD_153485 | JGI IMG/M metagenome (GOLD analysis project Ga0206994, IMG submission 153485) | Enriched cells from forest soil in Barre Woods Harvard Forest LTER site, Petersham, Massachusetts, United States -... | ecosystem: Environmental > Terrestrial > Soil > Temperate forest >...
ATTAGTGCCTTCTGAACCGATAAAGTTCATCATCTTATTATATTCATTGGGTATGGCATATGTTGATGCGGCATATGATACGCTATCAATTTGCCTATAAATACGTTCCCTTTTATGCTCATCGGTAGTATGCCGGTATAGTTCAAAGAGATTTTCTATTTTATCTAAAAGAGGTTTTTCTTTTGCATAATCAGAAGTGCCATAGTGTGTCGTTCCTTTAAAAAGCATATGCTCCAAATAATGGGCAAGCCCCGTAGCATCGGACGGGTCATATTTACTACCTGCTTTTACCGCTATAAGAGTCTGTATCTTCGGTTCAGCGTTATTAACGCTTATAAATACCGTAAGCCCATTGGCAAGATGATAAACACGCCCATGTAAAGGGTCTCCCGGCACAGTATCATAAGGAAACTCATTATTATTCGTCCCCCATGCAACGCCGCAAAACAGGGTTAGCAAACCGAATAGAAAGTATTTTTTTATCATTCCGAGGGACATGAAAGATGTAAAAATAGAATAATAGATTAAAATAGAGTTTTTATGAAGAGAGGAGTATTCTTTATCTGTTTTCTTTTGATTTTATATATTTGTTTGGAAATTCCTTTTCTATAAATATCAAATACATGAAAAAATCAACCTTATTATTGGGCATTTGCCTATCCTTAACAGTTATTACTTACGGACAGAAACTTAGTAAAAAAGAAGCACGCCAGATACTGGAAAAGGCTTGGAATTGTGTTAAAACTTCTGACACTCTCGGTTTTGTTAAATTATGGATTATTGATAATAAGCAGTGGCCCTACCATGCAGAATCATTTGATGCGAAACAAGTGGAACTTAATTTTTTGGGCTTCAAGGAATTTTTCGATACTGCATTGGCAAAAAACATGAAGTTTGATGAGGTGGAATGCGATACTGTTGAACATATTGACCCCCACTATGATTTTAGCAAATATTATATTAAAGCGTGGTTTAAATATAACAATAACTATAGAAAGGGCTTTGGATTTTATATGGACTATATTAACAAACAGTGGCTCATCCGTTTCTCCCCTGACTATTCTTATGAGTCACGGTCTTCTAAATAATAGGGCTTTCTAAAAATATATCGTGATATCAATGTGGCCCCAACCGTGATAGGTCCCGGTGATTATTTCATTGGTAATGTGGGTTACTGAATAAGTAAGGGAAACTTTATGCCATGAAAGGCATATCCCATAAGAATCTCCAAAAACAACAGGCTCAATTTCTTTATACGTAAGAGTATACACACTATTATTGGTAAATAAATCACCTTGCATAGTGCCATTATACCCTACCCCTTCCACCCAGCCTTGAATAATTCCATAAAGCTGAAACATTGAGGTATGGTTGGCTCTAAAGTACGATTGCATTTTCCCTAAATGCAGGGTAAAGCCTGCCAATGCATTATCATAGACAGTTCCCAAATTAACTTGTCCGACAGCATCCACATCAATAGCGGTATCAGAATAGAGGGCTTTTTCATAACGGAGTTTATAATTTACCATTATACCCGAGCCAATTTGATATTGCCATCCACCGGGCTGGGTATTATCTGTCCAACGGTGAATTGCCTTCTGTTCCTGTTCACACTCAGAACATGAACCTATTTCGCCTACATCCAGTTCGGAAGTAAGTAATCTTTTTTTGTAATCGTCGGATGAGGTTTTATAATGCCCCAGGTAAATATATCCCGCGTAGGGACGGTCACCTTGCAATATTACATTGCTTGAGATATTGGTTGGTGTAAAACAATCTTGCACTGCTGATAATCCATACTGTACCATAGAATGATTCAAGCTTGGGAGCAATAACATAACAGGTGAATACCTAAATACAGGACTGACACTCTCAAGCTTTATACCCTGGGTATAGTAAATATCCGTTTGGGTGAAGTAATCGTTTTCATAGTTTATACGAACGAAACTATTACTGCTTGTTTTTATTTTCAAACTGTCCTTTTGTCCTGAAGCAGAAATTGCAAATAAAACGTTAAAAAATAGAGGTATCGTTATATGTTTCATTAAGCCATATACGCAGTTTTATAAGTTTAGGCTTGCCTATTTCATAGGATAAACCTTTATTGACAGGTCGTCAAAATAGGCATATCCATGTCCATAATAATAGAGATAGACTATAATTGTACTATCCTTTACAGAAGGAGGCACCAGGCATTTATTTTCTATTTGTTGCCATCCATCCGCACCGGAATCTATAACCACATTCCCTGATAGATAAAAGTCAGCGGAACTTTTAGAAGAAAGCACAATATCAGCTTTTCCGTCATCTGATTTTCTCCAGATACTTACTTCTATTATATTCCCGGGGAAGGCCCGTATGGGGTAATTAATGGCATACTGGTGATATGGGGTTAATAAAATAGAATTATTACCCGAATGGTATTCCTTATTACTTAAGGCATCCGTTCCTTTAATAGTGTCTTTGCCTTTTATGGAGATAAACTTTGACTTGCCGGGTATAGTCTTTTCAAAATCAAAATTCACATCAGAGTGTTTTGCCATCCATGCCTTTGCAAGCTCCTCCTTTCCTTCCAGTTCGTATACATATTCATCGTATTCATTCAGGCGATATACAAGCTTGCACTGCGCTATTGTATCCTTTCCCCACATGGAAAGATGCGATATAATAGACTTTCTTTGATTCGAATCTTTATCATTAAAATACACTACCGTTTTGGGGAATTTTGAATATATTTCCAAGGGATAAAGAACCCGGTCCCATTGAAAAATCATATTCTGCGACTGCTTGTATAAATATGAATTGGGATAAGTTCTTTTTAAAAATCCCAAATATTGATTGCGAAAATCTCCGGTATATGCAACTCCAAAATATAAGGAAGATTCTATTCTCGAACTCTTGTAATCGGAAGTTATAATTAAAGGTGTATTATGATATTTATCGAGAAAGTCAGAAGTTTTATGAGACGGGCGACGGGAAGGATAAGCAAAAAATAGTTCCAAACAGGTAAATGCACGAAGAGAAAGAAATATGTAAAATAAAATAAGTACAATATGCTTATATTTAGGTAGTTGTATTTTAATAGCATCTTTAAATACACTATAAGACCCCACGATTATCAATGGGAAACAAAGCCGAATGGGTTCAAGGTAATGAAATGAATAATGTTTTGCCACTAAAATGATCAGTACGAATGACAAAACCCATATACCAGCCAAAAGACGTAAATAAATTCTATTTTTCTGTTGCATTTGCTTACGTCTTATAAATGCAATGAGCAAAAAAATGCACATCGCAATATAGAGCGATGTAAAATAAATATCTTCATGAAAGATATTTATCAGATTTGCAACAAATTCTGATGTATGGACAAAGCCGGCATCTCCCTGACCATAAGCTCCCGTATGCGTTGCTATACCTGAAATCCATTGTACCATACGCCTCCACGCGGGGAGAGCAGGAAAAATAAAACAAATAAAAAACAGAATAAATAACCTAATATATATAATCCTTGACCGGAACGTAGGCAATAAAAATAAAATCAAAAACAATAATGGGAAACAAGTGTATTTACAACTGACAAGAAAACCCATATATACCGCATATATTAAAATATTCCGGAAAGATATTTTGTGGGGGAATTGTGTGTTTATAAAAATAGAATTACAGTAAATATATGCTATGAAGGACATCCCGAACATTACAATAAATGCTTCAGGCGACGGGGCAAAACCTATTAAGAACTCCTTACCTATTAAGGGCGTGAGCTGAAACAGCAATGCCATAGCGAGGTTAGAGGTTTTTTTAAAAACATAATACCCGGTGTATACTACTATTAATGAGAAAAGCACACTAATTGTCGTACAAATAGCATACAGGTAACTTTCGGGATGCAATAGAACATCATGGTATAGCGGAACGTTATAATTGAAAAGGTGTTTGATATAAATAACAACGGCTGAAAAGCATTGTACGGGAACACCCGGATTATCCACATAGGCAATCGCTATGTTTCCACTTGCAAGGGTTGTCCCATTCAATAAATAAATATATACCGGGTCAGGACCTATCCTGTAAAATGGTTTCCAAGGTACAAAAAATACTCCTGAATATAGTAAATAAATTGCAGGAAGAAGAACAAGTAACAGATATTTCCGGTTGATAAAACTCATACAAAAGTGCCCTTAAATAAAACTACGTTTAAGGTTTGCAAGAAATTATAAAGAACGAAAATACTAAATTACTTTTCAGCAGAAAATCTATTTGCCACGATTCTTTTGCGCGGCAGCTGCAATAGAGTCAATTCGTGCCAAGAATACTTTTGCATCGGGTTCATGAGTACCCCGGTGGCAGGTATAGCAAACCACATAATGAATAGTATCAGGCCTTGTGGACTTATTCCAGTTAAAGTAATTGGCATTAAGATAGGCCGTCATCTGGTACATTTTACGGGCAATATTCTTTTCATCTTTTGCATCACTGGCAAAATCGAGCCCTCTTTTGGTAGTATCAGTGTAACGGGCATGGCAGAAACCACACCTCACGCCCAATGAAATGCTAAACTCTCTCATTATGGAGTGCAGTGCCTCATCGCTAATATCTTTAGGTAAAATCTTTAGGTTGGTATACCCGCCTCCCTGTTTCTTATCATTAGCAGATGGGTTTGAAAATGCTCCGAGGGTAGCTATTGTTGCAACTGCAAGTATTGCCAGAAAATACCATTTTTTCATAAACTGATAAGTTAAATTATTCAAATGCAAAAATATAAAATACCTTGTAAAAGCGCCGCTATTTTATATGTCATACACTTAATATATACTTAACTCTATTACAAATTCTTCCGGATATTCCCCTCCTTTTTCGTATATTTGCATCTTAGTGTTAAATGTATTCCGTATATAGCAGCATGAAAAGAATCAGTTACATTACTATTGCTTTATTTCTTTTTACAGGAGTTGTAAATGCAAAACCAGTTAGTAAAGAAATTGCACAAACCGTTGCTACTAATTTTTATAGCCGTACCCTCCATTCCGTAAATCCCACCCTTACCCTTGCCTATACAGAGCTTACCGGTAACGGGCAGCCTGCTTATTATGTATTTAATGTAAATACAAGCGAGGGCTTTGTTATCGTATCTGCCGAAGATGCTGCTCACCCTATTCTTGGGTATTCGAATAAAGGGCCTTATGTTATTCCGAAGGATAATAACAATGTTGCCTGGTGGATGAATTGCCGCAAGCAGGAAATAGCCTATGCAAGAACTAATAACATGTTAGCAACCTCTGATATTACTAACGAATGGACAGCCTATATTAATAACACAACTTTGGAAAGCCATGCTCCAGCCGCCATTCAGGCAGTAAGCCCTTTGTTGCAAACTACCTGGGACCAGTCTCCTTATTATAATGCTATGTGTCCGGGTAGCTCTGTTACCGGATGTGTAGCTACAGCTATGGCACAAATTATGAAATATTGGGCATATCCTCCACATGGACATGGAAGCAGCTCTTATTGGGATTCTGCACCGTACGGATATCAACAAAATTTTGGTTACCTGAAGGCAAATTATGATACTGCAAAATATATATGGTCGGCCATGCCTACTAACCTAAGTTCAAACAACAGCCAGGTAGCAAAACTAATGTACGATTGCGGGATAAGCGTAGATATGGATTACAGCCCGTTTGAAAGCGGAGCGTGGGTAATTACAGGCGACTATCCTGTATGTTCCCAAATATCTTATGTAAAATATTTTGGATATAATCCATCTACTATTCAAGGATTATATAACTCAAAATATACTCTTGCAAACTGGCAGTCCCTTATACAAAATGAATTAAATAATGGGCGCCCGGTTCAATATGTAGGATGGGACTCCATTTCCCCTAATAGTTCTTCGGGCCATACCTGGGTGTGCGACGGATATAATGCAAGTGCGCAATTTGATATGAACTGGGGTTGGGGTGGAGCTGATAATGGATACTATTCCCTTACCGCTTTAAATGGAGGAGGATATCAATTCAACTGGTGGGACGAAGTCCTGCTTGGAATAGAACCTCCGGCTGCATCTCCTTATTTTACTGCTACACCTACTTTTGGATGCAGTGGTATGACGGTACAATTTACGGATAGAAGCATTACTGTTTCTAATTTACCTATTACTTCGCGTAAATGGTTATTCCCGGGTGGTAATCCATCTACTTCTACGGATACTAACCCCAGCGTTAAATATAGTACCCCCGGAACTTATAATGTTAGCGAAATAATAAGCGATTCCAAGGGTACAGACACTCTTACACGGCAGGCATATATATCCGTAACATCAGTTGCAACTTTGCCCCTTGCGCAAGGTTTTCAATCAGACACTTTTCCTACCAAGGGATGGGTGATTAATAATCCGAATAATTCCAGTTATGTTTGGCAGTTGAATACAGCCGTAGGAGGCTTTGGAAATAGCACCCAGTCCATGTATTTTAATAACTGCCAGGGCTACGATGACTATGCCCCTCCCGGTAAAGCCGGATTAGATATAATTGGACAGAGACAACAGATATATACTCCTGAATACAATTTTACTGCTGTAACTAAACCGGAGATTTATTTTGATGTGGCTTATGCTCCTTATAGTACAACATTTAGCGATACACTAAATATCTATTATTCGACAGATTGTGGAGCAACTTTCCAGCTAATTTATTCAAAAGGAGGACTAACCCTTGGGACTGCCGGTACTTATGTTACAAATGGAGCAGACACTAATAAATCGGGATGTTTTCTTCCGTTAAAGAATAACTGGAGAACTGACACCATTCATATTCCGGCAATTGCAGGAGTTTCCAGCGTGATGTTTTCATTTGAAAACCGTTCCGGTAATGGCTCCCCGCTTTATATTGATAATATTAACATTCCAGGCCCTCCTAAGCAAGCCACCGACATTCAAAACATTTCTTCAGCCTCTTCTGTTAAAGTATATCCTAATCCAAACAATGGAGAATTCAACTTCATTTTTGGTGGACAATGGGCATTGAACAATGAAGTAGATATTGAGATTTTTAATGTTCTGGGAGAAAAAATATATTCCTCACATCCGGCTATTGTAAACTCCCAGTTATCAATCAACCTGGAAGCTCAACCAAAGGGAGTTTATATTTACAGAATATTCTCCGAAGCCGGTTCGGCCGTATCCACCGGCAGGCTGATAATAGAATAGGGCTTTATTTAGCGGATAAGCTGCACGAATCCTTCCTTCTTGTATGTTTTATTAAGGCAGGAGCCTGTTATGATATAGTAATATACTCCATCCGGAGCTTTGCTGCCCCCCTCGGTATTACCATCCCAGTGTTGCAAGGGATTAGTTGAAGAAAACATTTCCTTGCCCCACCGGTCATATATTACAATAGACCATAGAACCACGTTCGGAGCATTGATGTAAAATATATTATCTGTTCCGTACGGCCCGGCATAATTGGGTGTAAATACGTTAGGTACCGAAAAATCAAGACAAGGTAAATCAACCACTATCGTAACTATTTGTTCCGTCTCACACCCTAACGCATCTGTACCAATCACAGTATAGGTAGTTGTTACCGTTGGTGTAACTTTTACTGAATCACAAGGTGGGTTCAGACAAACCACCTCATTCGAGTCCCTCCATTTATACTTCACTATACCGGTTCCATTAACTACAATAGTTGTATCGTCCCCTTTAAAAATAACGGTATTGCAACAGGCAAGCATAAAGGGATTATCGGGTGTTACCGCAATAGTTTTAATTGTAACACAGCCGTTAGAAATACTAACGGTATAGGTTGAAGTTGTATCTATTACCATTATACTGTCACTTGTCTGTCCGCCGGGGGACCAGCGATAAGTAAAAGGCCCATTACCTTTTCCAGTTGCTTTTATCATGACGGAGGTACCTACACAAGCCAAATTAGGAGGGGTAACGCTATCAACAGGCGGGGCTTTAATATTAATTTCAAAACTATCCTTAACAGCACAACCTATACTGTTTTTAACATTCACATATACAATGGAGTCGGCATTGATTTTACCGGTTATATATGTAGACCCTGTTTGTCCGTTATTCCATTTATATGAGGTGCCTCCGCTCACTATTAACGTATCCTTATTTCCATGGCATCTTTGTGAATCTCCCGTAATTAGAGGTTTTGGGAGTGGAATTACGGTCACACCAATACTATTTTGTGCCGTATTACATTTTCCATAAACAGTTGCTGTATATGTAGTATTTGTAGTATCGTTTACCTGTATGGAGGAAGTAGTGGCACCCGTATTCCATTTATAGGTTAACTGCCCACCGGCACCTTTTGCAATAAGTGTAGTGGTATCGTGCGGACAAATGCTATCGTGCAAGGCATATAGAGAAACTGTTGCCCGTGGCCTCACATAAACGGTTGCACTCGTGGAATCGGAGCAGGCACCGGAAAAAGCATGTACTGTATAAACTAGTGTTGTATCAGGCAGAACCCATATACCGGCCGTAGTTTTGCCATTATCCCATTTATACGAGAGTCCCCCACTTGCTATAAGTTGTACACTATCGCCTTTGCATAGAGAATCTGAAAGAGGATTAATTTTTGCAAATGCAGGAGGAATAACAGAAATGGTAAAAGTGGTGTCATGAGAAGGGCATTGGTCAGCGTCAGAGCCTGTAACCGTAAATGTTTCCATATTTGCAGGAGATACAATTATAGTAGTGGTAGTAGCAGCATTCGACCAGGAATAAGTTGAAGCCCCCTTAACATTTAATGTATCCGGATATCCCGGGCAGATGGAATCTTTACCGGTTATTATCGGTTTAGGGGAAGGATAAATAAATATAGTAATACTTGCAGATGCACTGCACCCATCAGAATCAATTCCCGAAACAGTATAAGTAGTTGTACTGTTAGGCCCGGCAGTAGGTTCATCACAATTATAGCAACTTAAGCCCTTATTCGGAGTCCAACTGTATTTATTTGCATTTACTCCGTAAACATGCAATACGGTTGTATTCCCCTGACATATACTGTCGTGAGAAGGGAAGAAACCCAACGTAGGAGGTGGTGTATTGGAAATAGTGGTAGTAAAAAAGTATTTACATCCCACATGATCGGTTATCACACATGTATAGGTCCCTGGAATAAGCCCTGTATCCTTTTGGCTAGTGGCTCCATTGCTCCAGCTATAGGTATAAGGAGAAGTTCCTCCGCTGGGATTAGCCATACTACTGCCTCTTGCCCGGCAACTGGGGTTTGTATCAACCACCGAAGCAGTGTATCCAACCTTACTGGTTATATTTACCGTAGCGGTAGCTTTATGCGGTACACAATCCGAATCGGACACAGTTACAGAATAAATACCTGCTTTAAGCCCCGTGGCTGTTTGAGCAGTCTGTCCATTACTCCATAAATACTTAAAGGGTGATATTCCTGTAGGAAAAGCCGTTGCAGTGGCATCACTTGCTCCGCAACTACTTGGCACCGTAGAAGTTACATTAATATTAATTTCCTGCAGAAAAACGCCTGCATCGCAAGCAGTGGCGTCTATCTGACCCAAACCACAGCTATATGCAAGAAAACCCTGCCCGGTACTGGTTATTTTGTGTGACCCCTGCAAAACATTAAACGAAGCGTATGCATAAGTAGGGTTAGGACCCAATACATTAAACAAAGCTCCAACATCAACCCCATCAAGGTAAATAGCATTTCTGTCGGCAGTACGGGTTACAATTCCTATATATGTACTATCTATATCTGGTGTGTGGCTAACATAAAAAGCAATAGAATCCAAATACATCTGGCTATTAGAATTTAATATCACCTCTGCGGGGTCTCCTATACCACCCGGATTATTGACATAATAGTTATTACAGGCATCTGTTCTCATATACCTGCCGACAGAAATGGGGTTGGTTGCGCTAATGTAGACAGGGGTTGCATAGAGAACCGTCGTATCATAAAATTGTCCGGCATTAAGAGTCTGGATATTTAAACCTAGCCCTGTATGAAAAGTTACTACTGTTCCATTCTGTTCAGACAGAACCCGGCATTGGTCCTGTGCCTGCCAGGTAGGAAGAAAAACATAATCCGTTCCCCAGGTATTTATAGGTAACATCTCTTCATAAAAAGGATTCGAAGTACCACTACAATAAACACAATTCCAATTTGCACCGGCAAATACCCCGGTTTCAGCATGATTAAGTGACATTACCATGCTCCCTGTAAGGTCACTATCGCATTGCACTACAAATACTTGGCCGGGTTGCAATACTTCTGTATAGGGAACTCCGCCCAGATGATTTCCACCCACGGTAATACTGTGTGTAGGTATTATTTCGACACTGTCTTTACAATCCTGGGCAGCAATCATAAATTCGGAAAAACTCTGGCATAAATCATAGTCCATTATATAGTATTGATTCCCCAAGAGCGGAACAGGCAATACACAGGTATTATCGCAACGTGCCGAATTTTCTATAGCTGCAAATACAAAAATATTACTATCAGCAACAACGTGCACTGCCTGGCTTGTAGGTGCATTAAATGATGCAACTACCACATCCACAGAAGGCAGAACAATACGGGTACTCACCCCTGCCACCACCGTAAAGGTTTGGGACCATGCAGCTCCGGGAATTGAGATAGTTCCGCTAGTAGTTTTAAAGGTATTCATATATACCACATAAGCAGCATTTACCCCATCGCTCGTCAGAGTATATCCAAACCAAAAGTCTTTGCCCTGATTAGTATTAATAGATTGCCCCCTCGAAGGAGTATTTAAGAAAAGGTTACTTAATAAAACCAAAAAAGCTAATTGTAATTTTCTCATACAAAAAGGGTTTTAAAATCAAACCTATTTTTCTCAGGGGTATAAAGAACGGGTAAGAAGTATTTGTGTTATTCTATAAGTGAATATTTTGACTATTCCTTCACAAATATAGACATTATTGAATACACTTACTGTTTCGCAAATCCAAACCTAGCTTTAGGTATCAAATCGTATTCTGCAAATTCTTTACGAAGAAATTTATAATATCCCGTAATCGCAATCATTGCAGCATTGTCGGTACAATATTGCATAAGGGGTATATGCGTCTTCCAGCTATACTTTGCTGCCTCCTGTTCAAGCGCTTTTCGCAAGCCAGAGTTAGCAGCAACTCCACCTGCAATAGCAATTTCTTTCACCCCTGTTTGCAGGGATGCTTTTGCAATTTTATCTATCAATACCGAAACGACTCTATGTTGAAATGAGGCACAAAGGTCATTTTTATGTTCCTCTACAAAATCAGGGCTGCTTGCTTTTCCATCCCGAACAAGATAGAGAAAAGATGTTTTTAAACCGCTAAAACTAAAATCTAAGGCAGGAATATTAGGAACAGGAAAAGAAAATGCCTCAGGATTTCCTTGTGTTGCAAATTTATCAACTAGCGGTCCGCCGGGGTAGGGAAGATTCATAATTTTTGCCGCCTTATCAAATGCCTCACCCGCAGCATCATCAAGGGTTTGGCCTAAAACTTCCATATCGAAATAGTCTTTCACCAACACAATTTGGGTATGCCCGCCCGAAACAGTAAGACACAGAAATGGAAAAGCAGGAGGGGCATATTGTTTGCCGGGAGTTTGAATGAAATGAGCAAGTATGTGAGCCTGCATGTGGTTAACCTCAATTAGTGGCTTATTCAAACCTAAGCTCAGAGACTTAGCAAAAGAAACACCTACAAGTAAAGAACCCATAAGTCCGGGCCCCCTGGTGAGTGCAATAGCATCTATTTCTTCTTTTTCTATTCCTGCCTTTTTTAGGGCCGTATCCACAACGGGTACTATATTTTGCTGGTGAGCCCGTGAAGCCAGTTCCGGCACCACTCCCCCATATTCGTAATGTACCTGTTGGCCCGCCACTATGTTTGAAAGTAGGGCATTGCCTGACAATACAGCGGCACAAGTATCATCACAAGAGGACTCTATTCCTAAAATCTTCACCTCGCGCTCATCCATTATTTCTATTTTTGTAAGTTAATCAAAGGTCGAAATTATTAAAAAACTGCGGAAAATATTATCTATATTCCTGACAGTAATAGCATCCCTACTACTTCTTCTCAATCTTGTGCTCAATTTTCCCTTTGTGCAAACTGTACTTACACATACTGTGGCAAACTACTATTCGAGAAAATTTCATGTAAAAGTACATATTGGGAAAGTGGACTTTGAATTTTTTAAAAAACTTGTATTACGGGATGTTTTCATACAAGACTTACATGCCGATACATTGTTTTATGCTAATGATTTAAAACTTGATATAGGACAAGTAAGTTTTAAAAATCATGAAGTATTTTTAAGCAATACTTCCGTTGATAAAGCAAAATTACATCTTATTACTTATAAGAATGAGCATAGCCTTAACCTGCAATTTTTGATTGATGCATTTGCGTCCCGTGATACTACCAAAAGCACAGGCTCCCCCTGGAAATTTGCGCTGGGAAAGCTCACTTTAAATAATCTTGATTTCAGCTTGCAGAACCAGCACGATACTGTTACAGATGATTATGGAATAAACACTTCTAATCTTCATGTACATGAAATATATGGTACTATAAATACTATTCAATTTATGGGCGATACGGTACGAGCGACTATAGATAAACTTTCAGCTAAAGAACAAAGCGGTTTCGTATTAAATAAACTTTCATGTTACGTAAGCCTGTGCCCTCGCGGAATGGAATTGGATGCTCTAAAAATACAAACCTTAAACTCTGATATCTCCACTGACTTGGTTTTTAAATACAATGGATTTTCTGATTTCGGCGACTTTACCAACAAAGTAGATATGAAAGCTATTTTTCACAAAAGCAAGGTTTGCTTCGACGATATTGGATATTTCGCTCATGCATTGAAAGCAGTACACAACTGCTTCACCTTGTCTGGGGAATACAAGGGTACTGTAAATCACCTAAAAGCGCATAATATGAACATAGGTTGGGGTAAATTCTCCAACCTGGAAGGAGAAGCCCAGTTAGATAATATTACGAACCTTGATTCGGCATTTATAAAAGTAACTATCACCAATCTTACCACTTCAAAGTCTGAAATTGAGGGTTTGCCCGCTCCTCCTTTTGATAAGGAAAATCATATCCGCTTACCGGACAACATAAGCAAATTAAATACCATACATTTTAACGGCTTTTTCGAAGGTGCTATCAGATCATTTAAAGCCGGCGGCTCTGTTTCAACCGATATTGGTGATATATCGGCCAATTTGCATCTATGGGAACTGCCAGGCAGCCATGAAGCATACTACACAGGAATGCTGCAAACAAAAAACTTCAACCTAGGCTATTACTGGCAGGTGGAAGGATTGGGTAATGTTACTTCCTCCGTTTCAATAAGTGGAATTGGATTGAAAAAAGAAAATGCAGATGCCAGCCTTTCCGGAACTATTCAAAATATCACCTATCGAAAATATACCTACCAGAATACAGCCGTAAAAGGAGAGCTAAAGAAAGGATTTTTTTCAGGCTATGTTAAGGTTATTGACCCGCACCTGCTTATGGATTTCAATGGGAAAATCAATCTCTCTTCCGAAAATAGTGTTTTTCAGTTTGAATCGCACATTGCTAAAGCCAATTTAACGGCCTTGCATATTATTAAGGATAGTGCGGCTTATGGTATGCTTTCAGGCCATATAAAGGTAAATGCAACCGGCGATAATATGGATGATATGCAGGGAAGTTTGTATATTGACAGTACCTCATTTGCCATACGAAAAGAAGCTTACCATATAGACCATCTTATGCTTACTTCTTCCGCCAGGGGAGACTACCATAAAATTAACCTTACGTCTGATTATGCCAATGGTGAACTTTCCGGGCATTTTCGTCTTTCAGATGCACCAGAGTGCCTGCAAAATCTTATGTCTGCATACTTGCCTTCTGTTTTTTCCAAAGAAAAACAATCAAGAGATGAAAGAAACCCACAAGATTATGCTCTCGCTCTACAATTTAATGAAAACACCTCACTCACTAACCTGTTTATTCCCGGATTAAAAATTGCTACGGGAACTACATTAAAAGGTTCCTATAATGAAGCCTCGGATAATTTTGTCCTGGATGGAAAATCTAACGAGATAGATATTGCTTCAAAAAAATTAAAAAACTGGAACATACATGCGACCAGCAATAAGTCATCCTTAGTTTTTACTTCCCGATGCGATACTTTATATGTTAGCGATAGTCTCTACACGGCGGCTTTTACTCTGAATGGAAACATAGCTAAAGACACTATACATTATGCCATCAAATGGAGTAATGATTCTGCCAACTATGCCAGTATACCCGGATATGTGGGATTTCCTGATAAATCTAAAATCGTGTTTAAGTTCTTGCACCCGGTGATAAGTATTGTTGATTCCGCATGGAAAATAAATGATGAAAACCTTATTGTTTACGATTCTTCCCGGTGGGAAGTAAAATCATTTATTATTTCTAATAGTAAACACTCCTCCATCTCCCTGCAAGGGATAGCAGGAAGCAAGTACGTAGACAAACTCGATATTGCCCTGCATGATATAAACCTTGCCAGCCTGAATCTTGGAAGTTCACAATTGGAAGGCGAGATCAATGGTACAGCCTCCATCTCCAACTTGTTTGGACGTCCATTTTTTACGAGCGCTCTTTCCTTTTCAGGGCTTGTCTTTAACAAAGAATACCTGGGTAGCGGAACTATAAACAGTAGTTGGGATACCACTTCGCAATCTATTTCATTAGATGGCCACTATTTATATCATGGTACACCGGTACTTTCGATTACAGGAAAATACACGCCTGGATTAAGCACCAACAATTTAAACATAGATGCTTACCTGGTAAATTTTCCGAGCGCATTATTCCAGCCTTACCTCAAAGATGTCTGTTCAGTTCTTGATGGTTCTCTGATGGGCCAAGTTCACATATCAGGCACTCCTGCCAAACCACTCATCTACGGGAACGTTACAGCAGCTTTAACAAAAATGAAATTTGATTATTTGAATATATCCTGTCATTCCCCCGGAATAAATATTAAAATCCTCCCCGATACATTCCAAATTCTGCCATCTGTTTTGCTGGATGAAAAGGGGGATACAGCAAAGTATACAGGTACTTTCACACATCATAATTTTAAGGATTTGCATATGGACTTTTATTTAGATGCAAATAAATTTTTATGCCTTAATACGAATGAAATGCAAAATAGTTCCTATTTCGGAAAGGCATACGTAACCGGAAATCTGAGGATTTATGGGCTTTTAGATGCCCTTCACATTGATGCCAATATAACTACTGATAAAAATACAGTGTTCAATATTCCTTTAGAAGGCACTTCAGAGATTGACCAGGTTGACTACATTCAATTCACCAGTAAGGGAAAAAGCAAACAAAAGACACCGGGCTACAAGGTTAACCTTAGTGGCTTGCAATTATATTTTATCGTTCATGTTACACCTGATGCTACAGCCAACATTTTATTCTCCAACAAAGGGGAAGTGCTTTCAGGAAAAGGTTCGGGAACAATACAATTTTCTATGGACAATATTGGAGACATCTATATGGATGGCAAGTATGTGGTTACCGGAGGAAGTTACAATTTTGTATTGCAAAACATTATCAATAAAAAATTTATTCTGCAGCCGGGCGGAACAATAGCTTGGAATGGAGACCCATATAATGCAGACATTAATCTAACTACCCAATATGAAACACGGGCATCTTTAGAGGCCTTCTTCCCATACGATATTACGGGTGTTTATAACAAGCGGGTTCCTGTTGATTGTGACCTTGACCTTTCTGGAAAATTAACCTCGCCTGATATTAGTTTTAAAATAGATCTTCCGAATTCTGATAATGATACAAAGCAGGTTGTGGAAAGCTATTTAAGTGATCCCGGCGAATTGACAACCCAAGTATTTACGCTGCTTATTATAAACAACTTTATGTCAGTTTCTGCAGGGTCGGGTTTGGGAAGTGCGATTGGAGGGGGACAGATAGGAAGTGCCAATTCAGCAGCCATACTTTCCAGCCAATTAACAAATCTATTTAACAATCTTAACAAGTCTTTTAATATTGCCGTGGATTACAATCCCAGCACCGGAATTACACCTGCCGAATATAAAGTGGCCCTGTCAACAGCTCTTTTTAATGGAAGGCTTAATGTTACAACCGATGTTGGCACAACAAGCGGAATACCTTCAAATACACAAACTACTAACACAAACACTAACCTTATTGGGGAACTTGATGCTGAATACAGATTAAACAAAAGCGGCAAATTACAGTTAAAAGTTTTTAATAAAGCTAATGACAATACTACACTCAATGCTCTGAATGCTCCCTACACACAAGGTGCAGGACTTTCCTATAAGGAAAGCTTCAATTCATGGACTGAAATATGGCACAAAATTTTTGGCGGGAAACCAAAGGCCAGTCAAACCACCAGCAGTTCTAAATAATCTATTAGAAACTTCCCAATTGTTTTTGCAAAGCGGCGATTTTTGATTCTGCATCAGCCTTTTTGTTTCTTTCATTCTGAATTATCTCCGGCTTTGCATTATTGACAAACTTCTGGTTAGCAAGCTTAGTTTCAACTGATTTTAGAAAACCTTGATAATATTCTAACTCCTTTTTTAATTTTTCCTTTTCCTCATCTTTATTTAAAACCACACCTTCAGGGAGATAAAACGAAAATTCAAAATCTTTCAATACAAAGCTTAGTTTATCAGTTGTTGTATTTTTAAAATTGGGATTGTATTCCACACCGGCCAATTCCAAATCTGAACTTGCCAACCCAACGGCAGAAGGATTGGGAGACACTAAAATGAGCCTGTTCTTAAGTGGCACATTTATTTGTTGGTGCAAGCTGCGACCATTTCTTACAAATGATTTTCGTATGTCTTCAAAATGACCCAATAGAATTTTATCATGTATTTCAGCTACGGGGTAAGAAGCAATAATGATCCTTTCTTTATCGGTTCTCGCTTTTATATTATCCCATATTTCTTCTGTAATGAAAGGCATAAACGGATGAGTCAATTTTAAAAGTGCTTCGAGATAACTAACAGTAACATCATAAATTTGTTGAGGCACTCCATCCCTGCAAGAGATCTTAATTCTTTCCAGGTAATCCGAGCAAAAATCATCCCATATTAATTTATAGGTTGCCATAAATGCTTCTGAAATACGGTAGGATGAAAAATCCTGTTCAATGATTTCTATCTCTTCGTCCAATTTATTTTTAAACCAAACTATATTTTGCAAAGCATCTTCAGTGGGTTTAATTTCCGCAGGATTCCATGTACTTATAAGCCGGAATGAATTCCATAGTTTATTGGCAAAATTTCTTCCTTGTTCACACAGTGATTCATCAAAAGTTAAGTCATTTCCGGCAGGTGAGCAAAGCAAAATTCCCACCCGAACTCCATCAGCACCATATTGGGCAAAAAGGTCAATCGGGTCAGGGGAATTGCCCAGCGACTTGCTCATTTTCCTGCCTATTTTATCGCGCACAATACCTGTTAGGTATACGTTCGTGAATGGTTCCCTACCCATGTATTCATATCCCGCAATAATCATCCGTGCTACCCAAAAGAAAAGTATTTCAGGGGCAGTTACTAAATCGTTGGTAGGATAGTAATAACTTATGTCTTTATTATTGGGATATTTAAAACCATCAAAAACACTTATAGGCCATAACCAGGATGAGAACCATGTATCTAAAACATCTTCATCCTGCACCAGATTTTTAGAACCACAATGAGGGCAGCTGGTTGGAGCCATTTCTGAAACTATAGTTTCGCGGCATTCGGGCTTCTTCGCATCCTTGCAATACCATGCAGGTATTTGTTGTCCCCACCAAAGTTGTCGTGATATACACCAGTCATGAACGTTCTCCATCCAATGGCGGTAGGTATTTAAAAACTTATCGGGAATAAGTTTTATGGTCCCGTTAAGCACATTTTCTAATGCTGGCCTGGAAAGCTTATCCATTTTTAAGAACCACTGCAGTGATAGCTTTGGCTCAATTACAGCATCCGTACGTTCTGAAAAACCGACTTTGTTGTGGATATTTTCAACCTTTACTACCTGCCCCATTGCAGCAAGGTCCTTTGCAATTTTTTCTCTCACTACAAAACGATCCTCACCTATATAAAATCCGGCTTCCTTACTCATTGTTCCATCCGGATTAATAGTATCTATAATGGGAAGATTGTGTTTTAATCCAAGATTATAGTCATTGATGTCGTGGGCAGGAGTTACTTTGAGCGCGCCAGTGCCAAACTCCATAGTTATATATTCATCCGCAATAATAGGCACAGAACGATTTACTATAGGAATGATAGCATGTTTCCCAACTAGATTCTTGTAGCGTGCATCATTGGGATGAACACAAACTGCCGTATCGCCCAGTATGGTTTCAGGACGGGTAGTGGCAATGGTTATCCATTCATCGGCAGTGTTTTCAACTTTATATTTTACATAATATAATTTTGAATCCACCTCTTTATAGTTAACCTCTTCATCCGAAACGGCAGTAAGCCCTTTCGGGTCCCAGTTTATCATCCGTACGCCCCGGTATATACATCCTTTTTTATATAAGTCTACAAACACATGAATTACGGCATCGTTCAAATCCTTCTCCATAGTGAAACGTAGCCTGTCCCAGTCGCACGAACACCCTAATTTTTTTACTTGCTCTACTATTATTCCTCCATATTTTTCTTTCCATTCCCAGGCATATTTAAGAAACTCCTCGCGGGTTAAATCACTTTTCTTAATACCCTTTTCTTTCAACATTCCCACTACCTTTGCTTCGGTCGCAATAGATGCATGGTCTGTGCCCGGAACCCAGCAGGTATTTTTACCTTTCATCCTTGCCCTGCGTACAAGCACATCCTGTATAGTGTTATTCAACACATGGCCCATGTGAAGCATACCAGTTACATTAGGCGGAGGAATAACCATAGTGTATGGCTCGCGCTCATCCGGCTCAGAATGAAAATAACCCTTTTCCAGCCAATAGGAATACCACTTCTCTTCACACTTTTGAGGCTCGTATATTTTTGAAATCTCGTTCATGTATTATAGTTAGAATATCTTTCGGTAGGTGATAAATTTTTTATAAGGTACAACTTGCAAAAGTGCAACCAAAAGATGAATCATTTTATCATTAAAATCGCCTATCCAGTTTACTAAAATATGATCGTACGTTTTCTTTGGCTGAATTACTCTACCTAGTTCGGTAAATAATCCGGCTTCCAAACCCTTGCCCTGATATTCGGGCACAATGCCAAAAACAATACCCATAGTAGTACGTGGAGGCTTTGTTTTCATATACCACAGGAATTTAAGCTTTCCGAATATGCCCAGGTTTCCATGAACATATTTAAACACCTCATTTAATTCCGGAATAGAAATATATACGCCCACCGGCTCGTTATTATGATAAACATACCAACAAGTATCTTCATCAATAATTGGCCGCATTTTCTTCATTATTTTCTGGGCACGGGCACTCGTCACTTCTTCAAAATCGCTTCTCTCGGCTTTCCAGGCTTTGTTATAGATGGTGCGGAAATCTTCGGCATATTTAGCTCCCTCACTTTTACGAAATCGCTCAAAACGATATTCTTTATTTCTTGTTACCCTTTCTGCCACTGCATTGAGGCGTGGATGTGGTGGATCAATTGCACTGCGGTAGTAAATTATTTGCTCATACAGTTTGATGAAACCATATTCTTCAAAAAACCGGTTATAGTAATCGGGATTATGGTTCATAGCGTAAATGGCGGGCTTATCCGCACCTTCTGAAAGCAAGCCCCAATAACGGTCCTTCTCCCCAAAATTGATAGGGCCATCCATAGCCTTCATATCTCTCTCCGCAAGCCATTTTTTGCAGGCATCGAACATCAGAAATGCTGCAGTCCGGTCATCTATACATTCAAAAAAACCCATGCCTCCCGTAGGTTGTTCAAAGGTAAAAGCCGTTCTTTTATTAATAAAAGCTGCAACTCTTCCTATAGGCTCATTTTTATTGTTATATAATACCCATCGTATTGCTTCACCATACGAAAAGTAGGAGTTTGTTTTTTTATTAAATACGGTCTCTACTTCCTGCTTTAAATGAGGTATCCAATTAGCATCTCCTTTATAAATTTTAAAAGGGAGCTGATGAAAATCGTTTATTGTCTTTTTATCTTTTACTTCTACCAACTGCATAAAACAAACTAATCCTTCAGTATTACCGATTCCTTTCCTTTTGTTTGCATGCTTACCTGGATATGTTCCTGCAAGGTAGTAGCAACAGATAAACCTATATAATCAGCTTTAATTGGAAACAAGGTATGGTTACGGTCAACTAATACGGCTATTCTCAAACATTTTACAGGGTATTGCAATATGGTTTTCATACAATAGGCAAACATTTGCCCGGTATTAAGAACATCGTCCACCAATATCACTGTTTTATTAGAGAGATCTATTTTCTTTTCAAGTTTTACTCCGTCTTCTTCAGTAAGAGCTTCCCTGTCTACAATTACTTTTATGAGCATTATTTTAAGCGGCGATATTTTTTTAAGTATCCGTTCCAGGTTTTGGGCAAGCTGGTAACCCACTACTCCTACCCCGGCAAGTATCACTTCCTTCTCAGAATAATGTTCTTCGTATATCTCATAAGCTATACGGGCTACCTTTTTTTCTATTTGGGCAGCATTCAATATAGAAGTCTCCATGTTCCTTATTTTTTGCCAAAGGTAAAAAACACAGGATAAATAAGAGCACTATTGAGAATGGAAAATGGAAAATGGAACAATAACCCCGTTGATTTTGTTCTATTGGCAACTACTAACTAACCACTGCAAATTTACTACCTTTGCGCTTTACCATTAAGCAGATATGCCAAGTACGTTGACTGCAAAAAATGAATCTGTGGGCTCTGTTCCTGTAAATGCCGTTATCAGGGCATATGAACTGATGTGCTGTGCCAAAGCCATGACAGATATTTTTGAAAAGAATGCCGCCGTAACAAGCAAATATGTTCATGCTACATCAAGAGGGCATGAAGCCGTGCAGATTGCGTTGGGAATGCAACTAAAGCCGCAGGATTACCTGAGCGCCTATTACCGGGACGATAGTATACTTCTTTCTATCGGGGTGACACCCTATGAATTAATGCTGCAATTGATGGCAAAAGCCGATGACCCATTCTCAGGAGGAAGGACTTACTACTCCCACCCAAGCCTGAGAAGGGACGATATGCCTAAAATCCCCCACCAGTCCTCGGCTACAGGTATGCAGGCAATCCCTACAACAGGCATTGCATTAGGAATACAATATAAAGAAAAAAAGGGGTTACTACCTTCCTATCCCGATGGAAAACCGGTTGTGGTTTGTTCCTTAGGTGATGGCTCTGTTACGGAAGGAGAAGTCTCTGAAGCCTTCCAGATGGCGGTATTGAAAAAACTCCCCATACTCTATTTTGTACAGGACAATGATTGGGATATATCAGCCACCGGGAAAGAAACAAGGGCTATGGATGCCATGGAGTATGCCCGTGGGTTTAAAGGCATGGAAACACGCAGCATAGATGGTACCGATTTCATGCGCAGTTACCAGGTGCTAAGAGATGTATTATATACCATTCGTCAGGAACGCAGGCCATTTTTGGTTCATGCCCGCGTGCCATTATTAAATCATCACACTTCAGGTGTGCGGAAAGAATGGTACCGCGGTGATTTGGAAGAAGCCGCCCGCCGTGACCCCTTTCCAAGATTAAGGAACCAACTGGTAATTGCAGGATTCACACCGGAAAAGATAAAACAAATAGAAGAAAAAGAAACTGCCACTGTAGCTGAAGCATACCAAAAAGCCCTGCAAGCAGCTGACCCCTTGCCTGAGGACCTTTTTAAACATGACTTTGCACCTACCCCTGTTACGGAAGAAAAAGGAGTGAGGGAACCGGAAGGAAGGGAGAAAAAGGTAATGGTAGACTGTGCTCTTTTTGCCATACAGGAATTGATGGAAAAACACCCTGAATGCTTATTCTATGGGCAGGATGTTGGTGGAAGACTTGGTGGTGTTTTCCGGGAGGCAGCTACACTTGCTCAAAAATTTGGTGATGACCGGGTATTCAATACTCCCATACAGGAAGCATTTATTATAGGTAGTACAGTGGGTATGTCTGCCACAGGATGCAAACCCATTGTAGAAATACAATTTGCCGATTATATATGGCCCGGCCTCAACCAGCTTTTTACAGAAGTGAGCCGCTCCTGTTACCTGACAAATGGGAAATGGCCCGTAAGTTGTGTTATTCGTGTGCCTATTGGAGCCTATGGAAGTGGTGGACCTTATCACTCTTCCAGTGTGGAATCAGTACTCACTAATATCCGTGGTATAAAGATTGCATATCCCTCTACCGGAGCCGATTTGAAAGGATTGTTAAAATCGGCTTACTATGATCCTAACCCGGTTGTTATGCTGGAACATAAAGGACTTTACTGGTCGAAAATAAAAGGAACGGAAGATGCCAAAACCATAGAGCCGGATGCTGATTACATTATACCTTTTGGTAAGGGTAGAGTGGTTCAAAACGCAGAACCGGGTAATAATCCAACAGTATCTGTTATTACTTATGGAATGGGAGTCTATTGGGCAAAAAATGCTTCTAAAAATTTCCCTGGAAAAGTTGAAATTATTGATTTGCGTACACTTTTCCCGTTAGATGAAGAGTTGATTTTTTCGTCAGTAAAGAAACATGGCCGTTGTTTAGTTATAACGGAGGAGCCTGTTAACAATACTTTTGCACAATCGATAGCTTCGCGCATACAGCAACATTGCTTTGAATACCTGGATGCACCTGTAACAGTTATTGGTTCTGAAAACATGCCTGCCGTACCACTCAATACTGTATTGGAACAAACCATGTTACCTAATGCTGAAAAAGTTTCCGCTGCTATTAATACGATTCTATCTTACTAACAAATTTACCTATGAAATATCCTATTTTTATTTTGTCGCTTCTCGTGTTATTCATCACTTTAAATACTTCCTGTACGCAAGGAAACAAGTATATGAAAGAAACACAGATGCTGGATAGCATACAACTCCTTATTATAAAAGCTGACTCAGGCGTTAAGACTATCGATTCTGCTAAAATTGAAGGATATGCCAACCACGTAATGATGGATGTGCAGCTTCTTAAGATGTGGCATAAGGACAGTATGGGTTCTTCTGCAGCAGAAATATTCAGGGATTGTAATGCCATACGCTGGGCACTGATGACCGATGCGGGGAGAAGGGGGCCTCTTCTTATGGAACTTGAGAAATCGCAAAAGCAAATAAGCCACCTGGTACACGACCTCCACCACAACCTGGTTCCTAAAGATAGTGCGGCATTCTATGTGAGTTTTGAGACTAAAAAGGCCACTGAACTTATACAAGTATCTACTATGTCGGTAAGTGATGTAAGCAGGCAAATGCCTCTTTATAATGCCCTTGCCCCAAGAGCTGATTCGTTGATTTCGCTGCTGCAAAATCATAAGAACTTTTAAATTTTCTTTATAAATATGAAGAGGCTGTTTTTGCTATGTCTGCTGCTATGCTTCTTCGGGTCTGTTTACTCACAAAGTACCGATGAGCAATTGGCTTATCAGTACTATCAGAATAAGCAATACGATAAAGCAGTCGTTTATTACGAAAAGATATATCCTAAAAATCCCTCAGCGGATAATTACCACTACTATCTCGATTGCCTTATGCATCTGAAAGATTATAAGGCCTCAGAAAAAGTAGTAAAAAAGGAGATGAAACTGCAGCCCGGCAATCCTATTTTGCTAGCAGACCTAGGTATGCTTTATAAAATAGAAGGAGAATATAAACAATCGAAAGAGGAGTTTGAAAAAGCTATTCATGCCTTAACCCCTGACCGCGACCAGGTGCTTAATCTTGGCAAATACTTTTGCGATGCTAAGGAGTGGGACTATGCTATTAAAACATACCAACAAGGGAAAAACCTGTTGGGTAATTCGTATCCTTTTTTAGCAGAAATAGGAGCTGTGTATAAAGCGCAGGGGAATACTGCCGCCATGATTGATTCTTATCTTGAAACACTTGCTTTGTCACCAACCTATATTCAATATGTGCAAGATGCTTTGCAGCTAAGTGTCGGCAACTATGCCGACGAGGCACAAAACAACATTATCAAAACGGAGGTATTAAAATACATCCAGCGCTACCCGGATAAAGATATTTATTCGGAGTTGCTTATATGGATGCTGCTTCAATTGAAAGACTACCCGAATGCACTTGTGCAGGTAAAAGCTCTTGACAGAAGAAAAAATGAGGGCGGTTGGAGAGTAATGACCTTTGCTTCTGCCTGTGTTACTTCGGGCATTTATGATCCTGCCATACAGGCATACCAGTATATAATTGACAAAGGGCCTTCCAATGAAAATTACAATGCCGCCAAGATGGCACAGTTGGGAGTTATGTACCAGAAATTGGAGAGTGGAGGAACTTACACAGAAGAGGAACTTGTAACGCTCGAAAAAAAATATAACCAGGCACTAAGCGAATTAGGTAAAACATCTACAAGCGTTTCGTTGATGCAGCAACTAGCACAACTGGATGGGTTTTATTTGCACCATGATTCCGATGCTATAGCCCTGATGCAGGAAGCCGTGGCTATGCCGGGAGTTTCAGCACAAGCACAGGCAAGGTGCAGGATGGAGCTTGCTGACGTGATGCTCGCTGATGGGCAAACCTGGGAAGCATCATTATTATACAGCAAAGTGGAACAGGATTTCAAAGAAGACCCTATAGGTGATGAGGCGAAATTTAAAAATGCCACTATTTATTTTTATACAGGTAATTTTAAATGGGCCTCGGCACAGTTGAATATTTTGCGGGCTGCCACCAATAAGCTTATAGCCAATGATGCTATGGCACTGTCATTGGTAATAGCCGATAATACCCAGGACTCTGCCATGGGACCTGCCCTGCTCCTATTCGCCCATGTGCAACTATTGGATTTTGAGAACTTTGAAGATAGTGTTTCTATTCTGTTGGATTCTGTTTATAACATAAGTGGAACCACTACCTTAAAAGAAGAAGTGTTACTTATGAGAGCAAGCGTAGCCGAAAAAAAGGGGGACTATGAAAAAGCGTTGGAGTTCTATTCGGATGAGCTGAAAACTTACCCTAACGGAATGCTACCCGATAAAGCACTTTACTTATCAGCTAAATTGGAGGACACTAAATTGCATGACGATAAAAAAGCCGCAGAGCTTTATAAACAGCTTATTCTGAAATATCCCGGTAGTTTTTATATTGAAGAAACCCGTGAAAGATATCGCCAGCTCGTTAAGGATGATTCCCCACCTGTGAATTAGATTCTCTCCCCCTTATCAAAAACAAAACCCCGACCAAAAGACCGGGGTTTTAAATAATATGAAATATACTACTATTGAATGGCTGCTTTGAAATCGGGATCGTCTTTGTATTTCAAAAATTCGCAATCGGTTTGAGCAGTCGCTCTTAAAGAAGCATCCTTATTAGTAGCTGTCTTCAGGCTGCTAACCATACCTGTTTTGTCATTTGTACGCGCAGAAATGATGGCTCTCAAGTAATAAGACATTGCACTTTGGTCGTTAGAAGCATCTAATATAGATTTAGCTCCTGTAGGATCATTATTTAACAGCTTAGCCAGCGTAGCATTAAATGTATTATAGTTGCCTAAATGGGTAACAGCATCGGCATAGTTTCCAGTTTGAATATCTACAAGAGCCATATTATAGGCAACTTCAGGGCCTGCCCCAGTGGCGTTGGCATAGTATGCCAGGGCTCCTTTGCGGTCGCCTTTCCAGCGAGCAACCACACCGAGGTTATTTTGAACGGCGGGGTTATTTGGTGAAAGGTGATCAGCCTGGGCAAAATCGGCAGCCGCATCAGATGGCTTGTTTAACATCATTTCAGCATACCCTGCATTGTTAGCACATCTCCAGTCATTGCCATACATTTTTTTAGCAGACTTGTAGATACTTAATTTCTGGTTCATGTCATTAGTAAGAGTAGCTGCATAAAGTAATTCTTCTACCGAAAGGCTATCGGGATGAGAAATAGAAAGCATCTTGAGTTGCTCATCGGAACGGCTCATTTTCTCAGCATTTAAAATAATAATTGCCCTGCGCAATTTGGGAAGAATTTCATCTGCCAAAACGGTGTATGTTTTAGCCATATTCTTAATTTCCTTCATACGCTGGTCATGGTCAGTATACATAGATAACACACGTATTATAAGGTCTTTATCTTTAATATTAGAATTTTGAACCCTTATTTTAAAGCCCTCCCAGTCCATGCCGGTAGCCCCGGTTTTATAGAAACCTGCATCTGAAAGCTTCGCATCCATCGGCATCTTTTCTTTTTTCATTTTTCCCTTTTCATCCATTTTCTCCACTTCCATCTTCATATTCTTGAACATTTCTGTCACGGCTTTAATGGCTGTTTTTGCACGGTCATCGGCAAGGTGATCGTTAAATTCTGTTTCGCCATCGGGAGAAGCATAGGCATCTACCAGCATACCATCCCATGTATAGCCTTCTTTAGTTCCCATTTCCACAAAATCCTGGAATTTTTTCATTTCCTCGCTCTTCATTTCCGCAGGGCGAACATTGCTCTGGCTGATTACATAGTAAATGCGAGTGGTATCATGCTCAGGTATAGTTTTTACAAACTTATCTTTCGCCATAATAAGCTTGTCATCATTCTGAATTAACAAGGCTGTTGCAATAGTTCCATCAGCAATTTTAACCATTGGAAAATCCTGACTTTTATTGGTCAGTGTAGCTTTAATATCAAGTTCATCCATTTTCATGGGTGAAGAAAAAGCTATTTTATAGTTATAATTTATAGTTCCTCCATTATCATAGCTAACCTTAACACCCTCACCTTTGGCACTTTGTCCTACCAGGTTCATGGTTTTCAGTGGAACTGTGCTCCCATCAGCCATTTTCAAGGTCGGAGTAAGAGTCACATTTGCTTTTTTAGCAAAAAACTTGGCAGGGTAATGAGCTGTAATATTGATGGCTACACTATCCCCGTTATCTTCTAATGGATTGGGAGTCACCGAATACTTAACCATATTGGCATCCTTCAGCATTTTGGAGAAGCCGTTACATCCTGCAATGGCTATAGCTACCAACCCCAGGATGGATATTGATTTGATGGAATGTTTTTTCATTTTGGCGGGATTTAGATTGTAGGAGTGCAATATTAAAAATTTTATTTAAACTGAATTGTACATATATTCAATCCTCCTCTCAATCTTTTTATTGGAAA
>Ga0206994_1046_pt1 | contig 27059 bp, 29 predicted proteins | sample Alteio_BWMinCont_4_FD_153485 | JGI IMG/M metagenome (GOLD analysis project Ga0206994, IMG submission 153485) | Enriched cells from forest soil in Barre Woods Harvard Forest LTER site, Petersham, Massachusetts, United States -... | ecosystem: Environmental > Terrestrial > Soil > Temperate forest >...
GATGCAATATTTTTTAAACCGTTTTTATCCAGGAAAATAAAGGTCAGGAAACAATATTTATTAGGAGTGAATTAATTTATACGGAATGTCTTTGAACGAGGTTTATATTACTAATACAGCGGCTTTTTTTCCAAATGAGCCAATATCGAATGAGGATATGGAATTGTATCTTGGCTTTATCGATGATAAACCTTCCAAATCAAAAAGAATTGTATTAAGAAATAATGGTATTAAAAACAGGTATTATGCTTTAGCAAAAGGAGGCAAGGCAACACATTCTAATGCTGAAATGACAGCATCGGCCGTAAGAGCTCTATTTAAAAATGATACAGGCAAATTAAAAGATATTGAATTGCTCACCTGTGGCACTGCTACTCCTGATCAAATGATGCCTTCACACGCAGTGATGGTTAATGGAGCTTTACCCGAAACAAAACAAATAGAGGTTGTTTCCCAATCAGGTGTTTGCTGTGCAGGTATGCATGCCTTTAAATATGCGTACATGGCAATTAAATCAGGGGAAGTGCATACCGCTGTTTCAACAGGATCCGAAAGAAGTTCTCGCTTACTTGTTTCTGATCTGTTTGCAGAAGAAGCGCAAAAATTAAAACAACTGGAAGAAAATCCATACATAGGTTTTGAAAAGGAATTTTTAAGATGGATGTTGTCAGATGGTGCCGCTGCCTTTGCCCTGTCTGATAAACCTAATCAAACAGGTATAAGTTTGTGTGTTGATTGGATAGAAGGCGCATCCTATGCAAATGAAATGGAAGCTTGTATGTATATGGGTAGTGAAAAACTGGAAGACGGCGCGTTGACGAGCTATATGAATTATCCGCCAGATGAAATAACGAGCAGATCTTTATTAAGCATTAAACAAGATGTGAAATTATTAAGTGAATACATCATCTTGTTAGGTGGTAAAAAGTTAAAAGAGATTTTTGACAGAAGAAAATTGGATGTTAGTAAGGTTGATTATTTTTTACCTCATATGTCCAGCGAATTTTTTAAGAGCAAAATATACGACCAACTGATTGTAAATGGCATGAGCATTCCTTATGATAAATGGTTTGTAAATTTAAGCACGGTAGGAAACGTTGGTGCCGGCTCTATTTACCTGGCAGTAAATGAATTGTTTCATAGTGGTAAATTAAAAAAGGGACAACAAATTTTATTACTCGTTCCTGAGAGTTCGCGTTTTTCATATATGTATGCTATGCTTACAGTTTGTTAAAAACAGCAGGTAGTAAAAATCATATACATCATCCCGTCTTGATACACACATCTTATTAGTACATGATACTTTAATTATGAAAAAAGAAGATATCCCTCAAGATAATAGTGCGCTGAATAATTTTTCTAAAGAAGTTGTGTATGCTGTTGACAAAGATGGGAAGTATACAACGGATCTTAGTACGGGATGGGAAGTGAAAACAACCGCATTAGATGTAGCCTGGAATGATATTGAACAACGTATTGCCACCGCAAAACAAAAAGTATTGAATAAAGAAGCTAGTCCACTATTATTTTTTATGGAATATAGATTAATGGATCTGGCAATAGTTTCCGCCTATTCCGGTTTTTGGAAATGGACCATCAAACAACATTTGAAGCCTGCTATTTTTGAAAAATTATCTGACAAAAAAATTACAGCGTTACGCCGAAACATTTAATGTAAGTGTTGAAGACTTAAAAACCATGACTATTCATGACAACTGATTTTAAACATTTACAAGCAGCGCATTGTGAAAATGGTGTTACGGTGAACTTGTTAAAAAGTATTGGCGTAAATAAAATAACCGAACCATTAGCTTTTGGTATAGGCTCCGGATTATTCTATATATACATTCCTTTATTAAAAATAAATAATGGTCCGGCAATTGCGTTTCGAACACAACCGGGATTAATTTTTAAAAGAACCTGCAAAGCATTAGGCATTCCTGTTGTAAGAAAAAAATTCAGTTCGAAACCCGAAGCTGAAAAATTTTTACAGTCTTGTTTAGATGCGGGTCAGCCGGTTGGTTGCCAGGTTGGTGTTTATTATCTTTCTTATTTCCCGAAAGAATACCGCTTTCATTTTAATGCGCACAACTTAATTGTGTATGGTAATGAAGGAGATAATTATCTGATCAGTGATCCGGTAATGGAAAATACGACTACACTTACCCGATATGAATTGGAACGTGTAAGATTTGCTAAAGGCGCATTGGCACCACGCGGACAAATATATTTTCCTACAGAACAAAAAATTATTACAGATAATGTAATGAGAAAAGCGATCAAAAGCGGCATTAAAAGAAATGCGGATGACATGCTGAATATCCCCATGTTCTTTATCGGTGTAAAAGGAATAAGATACACAGCAAAAAAAATAAAAAGCTGGCGCGATAAACTGGGGCCTAAGGATGCCGGTTTATACTTAGCGCAATTAGTGCGCATGCAAGAAGAAATAGGAACAGGTGGTGGAGGCTTCCGTTATATTTATGGCGCTTTTTTACAAGAAGCATATGCCTATTTACCAAATGACACATTATTAGAAAGCTCAAAATTAATTACACAGGCCGGTGATCTCTGGAGATCAGCAGCCGTACAGGCAGCCGGTATTTATAAAGGCAGAATCGGTAGTCAGGCTGATTTTGATGTAATGGGCGATTATTTATTAGAAATCGCTGAAATAGAAAAAAAGGCCTTTGAATCACTCTCTAAAATAAAATGGCAGTAATGAGTATTGCAGCCGTTAATATAGAAAATCTCGGATTTACTTATCCCGGACAAACAAATATTTGTTTAGCTAACCTCAATTTACAAATTGAAGCAGGTGAAAGATTTGGCATATTCGGACCTAACGGTGCAGGCAAGACGACGTTAATGAATTGCATGACAGGACTACTTTCTTTTCAACAAGGAAAACTTACCTTGTTTGGTAATGATATTGCGGCTCACAAAAAATCAACCAACAAACTCTTTGGATTTGTTCCACAAGATTTTTCTTTTTATCAGGAATTGAGTCCTGCTCAGAACTTAGAATTCTTTGGCGCCTGGTCTGGCTTAGATAGATCAACAATTAAAAAAAGAACAACTGAATTATTAGAAGTGCTTGGTCTGTCAGATGTTAGCAACAAACAGGTACATAAATTTTCAGGCGGCATGAAACGAAGGGTAAACCTTGCTATTGGAGTAATACACGATCCCCGCATATTATTTTTAGATGAGCCCACTGTTGGTGTTGATATACAAACACGTCACGCTATTATTAATTATCTGAAAGAATTAAATAATAACGGTACTACATTAATTTATACTTCTCATCAATTAAGCGAAGCGGAAGAGCTTTGTAATAAAATTGCTTTGATAGAATCCGGAGAAATCATTGCACATAACACATTGGATAATTTATTGGCAGAACATAAAGAAGATGGTTTGGAAGGTTTGTATTTGAATTTAACCGGTAAAACATACAAGGATAATAATGTATAAACTTTGGGCCACCATAAAAAAAGACATCATTGTTCTGCTTAGAGATAAAGTGGGATTGATGCTGATGTTTACGATGCCCATTATTTTGGCAATAGTCATTACTGCTATTCAAAACAGCACTTTTGAATTAGTGAATAATAACAAGGTTCCGCTTTTATTGTGCAACAGAGATACAGGTGATGCGAGTAAACAATTAATAACCGCCATCAACAAAGTTGGCATGTTTGATATTAAACAGGTTACCAACAATCAAACCGATCAACAGATAATTGATAGAATGCATGCAAAAGATGCACTCGTAGCTGTTATTATTCCTAAATATTTTTCAGCAAAAATTATTGCTAATGCAAAAAACATTTCATCTACAGCATTAAATAATTTCGGTGTGCAGGCAGATACTACTAAAAATGCTACAGATAGTATTGATCCGCTCACTTTGTATTATCATCCAGTATTACAACAGTCTTATCGTCTTTCTATAAATGGTGCATTACGCAGTTCATTACAATTAGTACAGAGCAAACAAATTTTAAAAAGCTTGTATTTTTCTTTAAATCAAAAAGAACTTCCTCAAGATCTGGAGAACCAGGTTGTCAATGAACATGTACCAATTAACGAAATTTCTATATCGCGTGATGGCAGTAGAAATATTCCGAATGCTACACAACACAATATTCCTGCATGGACAATCTTTGCCATGTTCTTTATCGTTATCTCATTGGGTAGCAGCATTGTCAGAGAAAAATTAAATGGAAGTTTTGTCCGCTTAAAAACTTTACCTACCAATTATTTAGTGGCTCTTATTTCTAAACAACTTACTTATTTATTGGTAACAATGGTGCAAGCGGCTTGCATTTTTGCAATAGGTATATGGCTATTCCCTGTAATAGGTTTGCCAAAACTAAACCTGCCTGCAGATCTGTTTGGATTAGTAATTGTTTTGTTGATCTGCGGATGGTGCGCAGTAAGTTTTGCCATTTTCGTGGGCGTATTTGCACAAACACAAGAACAGGCCAATGGCATTGGAGCTGTGTCTGTTGTACTATTAGCGGCTATTGGTGGAATACTAGTTCCAAGTTTTGCTATGCCAAGCTCATTCAGATTAATCATACAGTTATCTCCCCTACATTGGGCACTGGAAGCATTTTATGGCTTATTTTTAGAAGGTGGCGCACTAAAAGATATTTTGATGAACATTGTACCTTTGCTCACTATAACGATCTTAATACAATTAGTAACACTTTGGGGATTGAAAAGGAAAAACCTCATTTAAATATTTATAATGGAAACAGCTGCATTAAAACAACAATTAAAAAAACAGATCGTCGAATTTTTAAATTTACTATCTATAAAACCGGAAGATATAAAAGATGATGAACCTTTATTTGGTGCAGGATTAGGTCTTGATTCGATTGATTCGCTTGAACTAATTGTTTTATTAGGTCGAGAATATGGTATTGAGATAAAAGATCCAAAGGAAGGAAGAAAGATCTTAGTTGACATAAATACAATGGTTGCTTACATTGAGCAACATAGAACAAAATAATTTTAAATTGAGCAGGATCGTCGTTACAGGTATTGGAGTGATAAGTGCTATTGGAAATACCGTGGCAGAAAATCGTACTGCATTGCAAGAAGGTAAATGTGGTATTACCTCATTAAGCCTACTCTCTTCAAAATATGCCGGCATAATGCCTTTCGGCGAAATAAAGATCACTACAGAAGAATTAAAGAAAAAATTAAATGCAACAGAGCCCGGTGTTACCCGAACATCATTGTTAGCCCTACACGCTTTTAATGAAGCAATCAACGACAGTAAACTTAGCAGCGAAGAAATAATATCTTTTGATACAGCTCTAATAGGTGCAAGCACGGTAGGTGGTATGTGCCTGACAGATGAATTATACAATGACGCCAATAAAAAAGATGGCGGTTCTGAATATCTTTCTTCTTATGATTGTGCCTCAGTAAATATTTATTTGCAAGAACGATATAAAATGAATGGCCCTGTAAATACTATTAATACGGCATGTTCTTCTTCTGCCAATGCTATTATGTATGGATCAAGATTAATTAAATCTGGCAGAGCCAAAAGGGCCATTGTTGGTGGGGTTGATAGCTTGGCAAAATTTACCATTAACGGATTCAACGCATTGCATATTTTATCTTCAGACATTTGCACTCCTTTTGATGAACAACGTAAAGGATTAAATTTAGGAGAAGGTGCGGCTTTTCTAATTCTTGAGAAAGAAGAAGATACCATTGGCAAAAAAATATACGCAGTAGTGAGTGGCTATTGTAATTCAAATGATTCTTTTCATCCTTCTTCATTATCTGATGAAGGTGATGGGCCTTACCTTGCGATGAAAGGAGCTTTAGATATGGCTAACCTTAGGAAAGATGAAATTAGTTTCATTAACGCACATGGTACAGCAACGGAAAATAATGATGCAGTCGAAAGTACAGCAATGCTTCGTTTATTTGGGAAGGTTCCTGCATTCGCGTCTACTAAATCAAATATAGGCCATACATTAGCAGCAGCAGGTGCAATTGAAGCCGTGTACAGTATTTTAAATCTTACACATCAGGAAGTTTATCCAAGCTTACATTACAACCGGCCAATTACAAAAACAGGTTTAGTTCCTGTTCAAACATATCAGAAAATGCCTTTGCAACATGTAATGTCTAATTCATTTGGATTTGCAGGAAATTGTTCATCATTGATCTTTTCTACAATCTGATACTATGCTTTACATTCATCAATCAACCTGCATATCACCACAACAAACTTTTTTGGATGTTAATATTGATGTATTGCACGAACCGGTAGAAAATAAATTAAAAGTAATTGAACCTACGTATGAAGATATCCCTCCCGGAATTTTACGCAGAATGGCGAAAGCTGTAAGAATTGGCGTAGGTGCAGCATTACCAATTATTAAGAATTTTTCTCATATTGATGGGTTTATTATAGGCACATCAAACGCTGGTATGGAAGACTGCATCAAATTCCTGAACCAGATAATTCAATATGAAGAAGGCGTACTAACACCGAGTAATTTTGTACAAAGTACACCTAACGCACTTGCAGGGCAATTAGGTTTATTAACAAAGAATAAGGGTTACAATATTACACACGTACACCGTGGATTAGCATTTGAAAATGCAATTGTAGATGCCATGATGATGTTACACGACCATCCTGAAAATAATTATTTATTAAGTGCGGTTGATGAAACATCTGCTTACAATTATAATATTGATCGGTTATCTGGTTGGTATAAAAAGGAAGTTGTCACTTGCGAGCAATTCTATCAAACAAATTCCACAGGTAGCATTTCTGGTGAAAGTGCCATTGCTTTTTTAGTTAGCGGAGAAAAAGTAAATGCAACAGCACGATTAGCAGCCATACATACTTTACATACTGAGGAGGAGATGCTTATTGAAAAACAATTGCAATATTTTCTGGAGAAAAATTTACCTGCCGGAGAAAAAATTGATCTTCTTATTTCGGGTGAAAATGGAGATAACAGATTATTAAAATACTACACTACTGTTGAAAATATATTGGATGATAACATTACTATAGCTCGTTTTAAACATATGGCTGGGGAGTATGCCACAGCATCGGCTTTTGCAGTATGGCTATCTTGCCAGATCTTACAAACTCAATATATCCCTCTGCATATGTTGAAAAAATCAATACCGCAAAGCAATACAAAAAATATTCTTGTCTACAACAATTACAAAGGAAGTCAACATAGTTTCATTCTGATAACAAAAGAAAATTAGCTATCTAATAATAAAATTTATTTCGTTTTGAGTTTTGCTATTGCACTTTTTGCGAATGTATTTACAACTAATTTTCCGCCGATAGCTGCTCTTTCTTTTAATAACTCATCCCAGTCATCTGTTCCGCTCCAAAACATTTTTTTCATTTGTTTCATTGCTTGCGGACTATAGTGAGATAAATTATGCGCTAACCGATTAATTGATTCATCCATGTTTTCAATATTCTCATGCACCTCAGCATACAAACCTTTTCTTTTTGCCCAATCACTATTGCGCCACATACTACTATCAATCGCTAACGCCGTAAAAGAAGATTTTCCTATTTTTCTTTCTACTGCAGGACCAATTACAAATGGGCCAAATCCTATCGTCAATTCACTGAGTTTAATTTCTGCTTTATGCACAGCAATAGCATAATCAACTGCGGCGGCCAATCCTACTCCACCTCCAACACATTTACCCTGTATCCGCCCAATAATAAATTTTGGACACTTACGCATGGCATTAATAATGTGTGCAAAGTTGTTAAAGAACGTAGTTCCTTCAGCTTCCGTTTGTATAGAAGTGAGTTCATCTAAAGATGCTCCAGAGCAAAAGGCCTTATCACCTGCACTTTTTAAGATGATCACTTTGGTTTCATCATGCGTTCCGGCAAAATGAATTTCCTTTGCTAATGCTTCTATGATCTTGGTTGGCAAACAATTACTTTGCGGATGAAAAAACTCAATGCTTGTTATCCCATTATGTGTTTCAACTTTTACGTAACCTTCTTTTACTTCCTGTATCATAATATTACTGTTAGTTAAGTTCTCAAAAATAAGGTGTAATATTTTCTTATCGCACCTTCGTAAATAAATATTTCGTTTTATATATTAATCTCTTTTCTTAATTCTTTTGCTGTTTTACTACTCCCATCATGGCTCCAGCCTGGCGGCATAAAAAGATATTTTAACTTGATATAAAAGGATGTCTTTTTTTTCAGATCCTTGCCAATACTTTGCCATTCATGAAAAATAATTTTTACCGGATGGTGAGGATCATCTAATGGCTTTGTCAATCCATATACAACAGGCTCCTCAATTAATTCTTCCTGAAAAGTGCCGAACATTTTATCCCAAATAATTAAACACATCCCCATATTCTTATCTAAATAAACGATGTTACTGGCATGATGAACCCTGTGATGGGCAGGACTCACAAACAATACCTCAAACCATGCCGGCATTTTTTGCACCATCTTTGTGTGAACCAGTATTCCATATATCTGCGTTAATGCATACATAAATATAATATCAACCGGCCTGAATCCCACAAATGCCAAGGGAATAAAATAAATAAAGCGATATAAAGGTTGAAACACAGACGACCTGAACCCTGTAGTTAAATTAAATTCATCAGAAGAATGATGCGTAACATGTACCGCCCAAAATATCCTGCAATAATGATCAACCCTGTGTTCGAAATAATACACAAGATCTTCCAGGACAAATAATAATGGCCAATATAACCAGAGATGCGTTTTTAATTCAAATACGTGATGATTATAAAACCATTGCAGAATAATAAAAAGGTAAACCGCCCTGAATAATAGATCTATCCCTGCATTTAAAAGCGAGAGATAAATATTCATTAATGTATCCTTAACGGTGTAGTATTTTTTTAATTGTAGATGGCTCAATAATATTTCTGTCCCAATTACAACAATGTATAATGGCGTAGCAATCGCAATTAAAGATTCTTCATTAAGCTGAAACGACATAAGCTAAAGTACTAAGTTCTATTTAATAAGTATTAAGTAAAAGTGTTACGACTGCTTGCTTAATACTTACTACTTAAACGTTATTAAACAGACATTATTTCTTTTTCTTTCGCTTCAAGATGTTTTTCTACTAACGCAATAAAACGGTTCGTAAGATCCTGGATTTCTGCTTCAGCATCTTTCGCCGCATCTTCGCTTAAACCATCTTTCTGCAATTTTTTTATTTGTTCGATAGAATCTCTTCGGATATTTCTAATGGCGATCTTCCCATTTTCACCTTCGCCATTACATCTTTTTACCAATTCCTTTCTTCTTTCTTCAGTTAATGGGGGCAAAAATAAACGAATTATATTTCCGTCATTTTGAGGATTAATACCAATGTTGCTGGCAATGATCGCTCTTTCAATAACCTGCAACATATTTTTTTCCCATGGTTGCACAGATATTGTGCGGGCATCCAGCACTGATATATTAGCTATTTGCGCAATAGCAGTAGGAGCTCCATAATAATCCGCTACAATGCCATCTAACATAGTAGGATTTGCTTTCCCTGCACGAATTTTAGTCAATTCGGATTCTAAATGACCGATAGCTTTTTTCATTAAAGCATCTGTTTCCAACTTAACGAGGGTTAATTCTTCTGACATAATAGTAAACATTAATTGGCTGCAAAACTAAAGAAAAGAATGATGTATAAGACCCATTCTATAAATAGTCTGAAAATTTTAATTAAAAAATGAGAAGAGGAATTTATTATTTTGATTCAGCCCTTTCTGTAACCAGTGTAAGAATTTTTGCAGATTTTACAACTGTAGGAGTAGAAATATTTTTATTACTTATAGCTTTATTTTTAGGTCTGCTATAATAAATTATAATTGTAGCTGCTAATGCAGTTGCCAGTAATATACCGATAACGATAGTTGTACCCATATCTCGCAAAAGAAATGCCATTACAATAAAAACCAAATTAGCTGCAACACAACTAATAGTAATGGCACGATGGTTTAAACCAAGATCAAGTAAAAAGTGATGTATGTGAATCGTATCCGGACTAAATGGTGAACGTTTATCCAAAAGACGTAAACTAAAAACTCTTAAAGTATCAAAAAGCGGAACGATCAATATCGCAAACCCAATACCAGGAGCTGATGGTAAGAAAATCGCACTTGTCGGATTACCCGCTATATTAATAAATTTTATTACCAAAATAGCGTTTACCAACCCTATTAATAGAGATCCTGTATCACCCATAAATATTTTTGCAGGCGAAAAATTATACACCAAAAATCCAATAAGACTTCCTGCCATTGAGAACGCTATTATTGCATACATAATATCGCCCGATAAAAAAAAGTAGGTGCCGAAAACGAGCGTAGTCAATAGGCCCAAACTTCCTGCAAGACCATCTATACCGTCAATTAAATTAAAAGAATTAATAACTACTAAAACAGTAAACAATGTAAGTACACCGCTTGCAAACCGGGGAATAGTATGAATACCCAAAAAACCATGCATATTAGTAAGGTGGAGTCCTCCCAATTTAATAATAATACATGCTGCAATTAATTGACCAAGAAATTTTTTAGATGCAGATAAAATAAGAATATCGTCCTTGATCCCTAAAAGAAATATTACAATAGCCGCCGCCGCAAAATATTGCAACTCAGTATTGATAGCCGTTTTGGGAACACCCAACAACATAGCTAGTATAAACCCAGCGAATATACCTAACCCTCCCAAAGTAGGTATCACTACTTTATGGACCTTGCGCTCATCAGGCTCATCAAACAATTTCTTTTTCCTAGCTACCTCTATGATAATAGGAATTGCAAAAAAAGTAATAATAAAAGCCAAAGCTCCGCTCACTAAAATATGTTCCATTCCAAAATTGTTTAATAGTTATCTCGCTAATGTTTAAACATATTGCAGGCGATATAAATGATCGTTCCTACCCCTTAACAAGACAGTTATTCCAATGAATATGCTGCCTTGAATTCTCTATTAAAAACAAAATAGGTTTTAGCATATATGTGCTATATACCTAACACAAGATAACAAATATTCATTTAAATTGGCAATGTTTATGCCAAATTGTACTAACGGCAATTTTTAATTTTTATTGGCATCTCTATTGTATTTGTTTCGATTTGAAGTAGGTTTGCAACTTAGAAAAATAAAAACATGGGTAATTTAAAAGACACGGCAACTCAAGTACGCAGAGATATAGTAAGAATGGTTCATGCAGTACAAAGCGGACATCCCGGAGGCTCATTAGGTTGTACGGATTTTTTTGTGGCATTATATTTTAAAGTAATGAACCGCAAGCCAGGATTTGATATGGACGGAAAGGGTGAGGATATATTCTTTTTAAGTAATGGTCATATTTCTCCGGTATTTTATAGCGTTTTAGCTCGTACAGGCTATTTTCCGGTAAAAGAGCTTGCAACTTTTAGAAAATTAAATAGCCGTTTACAGGGTCATCCGACTACACATGAGCATTTGCCGGGGGTACGTGTAGCTAGCGGTTCATTAGGACAGGGTTTTAGTGTAGCAATTGGCGCAGCAATGGCCAAAAAACTAAATAAGGATGCAAACATTGTCTATTCACTACACGGGGACGGGGAATTGGATGAGGGCCAAAACTGGGAAGGTATTATGTTTGCTGCGCATCATAAGGTAGATAACTTAATCTCTACAATTGACTGGAACGGACAGCAAATTGATGGTACAACTGATGATGTAATGAGTTTACATGATCTTCCTGCTAAATTTTTAGCTTTTGGCTGGGAAGTCATTATATTGGAAAAAGGAAATGATATTGATACTATCATAAGCACTCTCGAACACGCTAAAACCTTTGTAGGCAAAGGAAAACCAATTGTTATCTTAATGAAAACTGTGATGGGACAAGGCGTTGACTTCATGGAAGGTCACCACGAATGGCACGGTACGGCACCAAACGATGCACAATTAAAAGCCGCGTTGGATCAGTTACCTGAAACATTAGGAGATTACTAAGATTTAACCTCTTTATATTGAAAAGCAGCCTCTATTTAGGCTGCTTTTTTATTGATTATAGGGCATTTGAAATACTTAATAATAATTTATGGTAAATTTTTTATTGAAAATCAATCGATTGTAAAGGTATGATATAAAATAGTCGCTATTTTCTTTGGAAAAGACAGTAGTATCATGCTACCTTAGCCGTCCATTTAAAAAACACCGGGATAGCGGTGTAATCATTTAAAATAATAAATACAATGAGTAAACTACATTTCACCACTAAACATGCGAACGAGGCTACCGTTACTCACAACTGGTACGTTGTTGATGGTACTAATCAAACCGTTGGACGCATCTGTTCTAAAATTGCAGCTGTTCTTCGTGGCAAGAACAAAGCTTATTACACTCCACACGTTGATTGCGGAGACTTCGTTATCGTAATTAATTGCGAAAAAATGAAATTAACAGGTACTAAGATGGACGACAAAATCTACGACACCTACACTGGTCACCCAGGCGGACGTAAAGAAGAAGTTGCTAAAGATCTACAAAAGCGCAGACCAGAAGTTCTTGTTGAAAGAGCAGTTAAAGGTATGTTGCCTAAAAATCGTCTTGGCCGTAAGATGTATAAAAAACTATTCGTGTATGCAGGTCCAAATCATCCTCATGCATCACAAAAACCTCAAACATTCACTTTCTAATTATATAAATAATGGAAAAACAAAAAAATGCCGTTGGTCGTCGTAAAGAAGCTGTAACCCGTGTTTTCTTAAGCAAGGGAGAAGGTAAGATCACCATTAACGGTAAAGATTATAAAGACTACTTTTCATTAGTTTACTTACAGAATCAAGTAGAAGCTCCTTTCAAAACTATTGAAGTGGCAGATAAATTCGATATCATAGTAAATGCAAAAGGTGGTGGTATTAAAGGACAGGCAGAAGCTATTAAATTAGGTATTGCTCGTGTTTTATTGGAAGTAAATCCAGAATATCGTCCGGCATTGAAAGCTGCAGGCTTACTTAAAAGAGATCCACGTTCTGTTGAGCGTAAAAAACCAGGTCTTAAAAAAGCAAGAAAAAGCTTCCAGTTCAGCAAACGTTAATCGTTACAGAATTCATGGTGTATTGTTCTTGGTTCATTGGAAATTTATTCTTTGAACTACTAACAGGAACCAATGGACAAGCAACCAGGAACAATAATTTAAAAACACTCTTTAAATAAATAAAATGGAAAATAACACTTCCTTACAACAGCAACTTCTTGAAGCAGGCGTACATTTTGGACATCTTAGAAAAAAATGGAACCCAAAAATGTTGCCTTACATTTTTGCTGAGAAAAAAGGTATTCACATTATCGATCTAAACAAAACTGTAGAAGGTTTACAAGAAACTGCTGCTGCTTTGAAATCAATCGCTAAAAGTGGTAAAAAGATAATGTTTGTCGCTACAAAAAAGCAAGCGAAAGAAATCGTTGCTGATTGTGCACAAAAAATAAATATGCCTTTCGTTACAGAACGTTGGTTAGGTGGTATGTTAACTAACTTCAACACTGTTCGTAAAAGCGTTAAGAAAATGCAGAGCATCGAAAAGATGCTGAACGACGGTAGCATTGATAATCTTACTAAAAAAGAACGTTTAACATTAACTCGTGATAAAGAAAAGATGGAAAAAGTGTTAGGTGGTATTGCGCAAATTAGCCGTGTACCTGCCGCATTATTTTTAGTTGATATCGGACACGAACATATCGCTTTAGCAGAAGCTAAACGTTTAGGCATTACAACATTTGGTATGGTTGATACTAACTGTGATCCTAACAAAGTTGAATTTGCAATCCCTGCAAATGACGATGCAACCAAATCGATCGCTATTATCGTAAATTATATCACTGCAGCAATCGCTGAAGGTTTGGCTGAACGTCAGGCTGAAAAAGATGAAGATGACAGTGCTAGCGATGTAGAAGAAAGTCCGGAAGCAAAAGCTGCCCGCTTTGAACAAAAAGTTGGTGAAGGTGATGACAGAGGCAAAAGAACTAAAGGTGCAGCTCCAACTAAACGTCGTGTAGCAGGTCCTGGTGCAGGCGGTGGTGCTAGAAGACCAGGTGGTCCGGGCGCTGGTCCTAGATAATTTTCGAATTTTTTAAATCATCCTATAAGAAAATGCAAAGCAATAATAACTTTGCATTTTCCTTTTCATTAAGTTCTGACTAAAAGAATTTCAATTTTAAAATCTTAATTTTTATTATAATGAGTGCAACAATAACAGCAGCAGACATTAACAAATTACGCCAGGCAACAGGTGCGGGTATGTTAGATTGTCGTAAAGCATTAACAGAAAGCAATGGTGATTTTGAAGCAGCGATCGATTGGTTACGTAAACACGGCCAAAAAGTAGCAGCTAAACGTAGTGACAGAGAAGCTAAAGAAGGAGTTATCCTTGCTAAAACAACTGCAGATCACAAAACAGGTATGATCGTTTGTATTAGCTGCGAAACAGATTTCGTTAGCAAAAATGCAGAGTTCGTTGCTTTTGCTCAATCAATTGCTGATGCAGCTATTTCAAATAACGTAAAAAGCGCAGAAGAATTAAACGCAGTATCTATCGGCGGTAAAAAAGTAGCTGACCTTATCAATGATAAATTAGCTGCTATTGGTGAAAAGATCGAAGTATCTAAATTCGAAAGAGTGGAAGCCCCTTATGTAGCTTCTTATATACATGGTCAAAACCGTATGGGTGTTTTAGTAGGCTTTACTAAGGCTGCCGGTGATGCAGGTAAAGATGTTGCTATGCAAATTGCTGCAATGAATCCTCTAGCTGTTGATGAAACTTCTATCTCTCCTGAAATGATCGCAAGAGAAAAAGACATCGCTATCGAACAAATTAAAGCTGAAGGTAAACCGGCTGAAATGGCTGAAAAAATTGCCGTAGGTAAGATCAATAAATTCTTTAAAGACAATACCTTATTGGCTCAACCATTCGTAAAAGACGCAACTAAATCAGTAAGTGACTTCTTGAAGAGTGTTGATGCTGACTTAAAAGTTACTGAATTCAAAAGAGTAGCATTAGGCTAAAATATATTTCAATTAAATTAAAGAAAGGCTGTCTCAAAAAGACAGTCTTTTTTGTACTTAAGTATTAAGCCCATTTAGACTCCAGTAGTTTTAAAAACTACTGGAGTCTAAATAATTTTTACAATTATAAAAATATATCTTCGCAATCGGAATTAATACTTTACGCCAAATCATACTCTTTCTATGACACCAAAATACAAACGAATCTTACTCAAATTATCAGGCGAATCCTTAATGGGAGATAAGAATTTTGGATTAGATTCTGATGTTATTGCTAAATATGCGCAGGATATAAAACAAATAGTACAATTAGGTGTTCAGGTAGCGATTGTAATTGGTGGAGGTAATATATACCGTGGCATGAACGAGGCAGAAACAGGCATCGAAAGAGCTCAGGGAGACTATATGGGAATGCTGGCCACCGTGATCAACGGTATGGCATTACAAAGTGGTTTAGAGAAGGCTGGTGTTTATACTCGTTTGCAAAGTGCCATCAAAATGGAACAGATTGCTGAGCCATATATTCGCAGAAGAGCAATACGTCACGTAGAAAAAGGAAGAGTTGTGATATTTGGTGCAGGTACAGGTAACCCCTATTTTACAACTGATACTGCAGGATCATTAAGAGCTATTGAAATTAAAGCAGATGTTATTTTAAAAGGTACAAGGGTTAACGGAATTTATACCGCAGATCCTGAGAAAGATAAAACGGCTACAAAATTTGAAACCATTTCTTTTGCAGATTGCATTAGCAAAAATTTGAAAGTAATGGATATGACCGCTTTTACATTGTGTATGGAAAATGAATTACCAATCATTGTATTTAACATGAATGAACCTGGTAATTTATTAAAAGTCGTAACCGGAGAAAAAGTTGGTACTTTAGTTAAAGGATAATACTTAACGACCTATAAAAAATAAGAGAGCTCAATATTGAAGCTCTCTTATTTTTTTATATACCACTTTTATTTTATTCCAATAAAAGCAAGCATTTTATTATTTTAAATCCAGCCGTACACCAAGGTGTATACCTACAGTTGTGTATTTCTGTTGTAATGGTGACTCGCTATTAGTCATTGCACTAAAATTATAGCGGAAGTATGGCTCTGCAAAAACATGTAATTGGTCATTCAACTTATAATAAACGGATACGCCGCCTGTAATCCCTAGTCCTATATTTGTTTTGTATTGATAGGCCAAAGATGAGCTTTTTCCTGAACTAATACTAACCGGCACCGAATCCTGTGATAAGACTTCTCCATGTTGCCAGCTATAGATATTCATAACCGGCCCCACATTAACATTTATATGGATCTTATCATTCCCCATTTCATACCCTACTAATAATGGCACATCAACACTACGATAGTGATTGTATGAAGTTTTATGTACTATTCCGCTTATTGTGTCAATGCGTATAGTATCGCCAGTTGTAGAGCTAGTTATAACTGCTATTTGGGAACCATTGTTTTGTATGTAGGAAAGCTTTTCATTTATCTGACTATAATTTAAACCTCCGGCGATACTTATCCCACTTTTTAATACTCTGGTATAACGAACACCAGCACTAAATGCAGAAGAAAAATTTGTGCTCTGTTTTCTTTGTTGTAATAATGCCCCATTAGATTTAGATGTATCAGTCAAACTCCTAATGCCATAATCAGGGCTGATGTATACTTCCAGATATTGCTTGTTTCCTGCAATATCTTTTTCAATAGTAGGACATTCAGGAAGATTCAATTTTGTTGAAATATTATCCGCAATTTTGATCTCAGGCTTTACTGTTTCTTGTGCAGTGAATGATAACCTGTTTAACAAATATCCTTGTGTAACAGCGTGTAATTTATTATTGTTATTTCTGTTATTTTTATTTACTCTAGAAGAATAATTTGATGCTGTACGCATGTTGTCATCTGTTATTTCGTCTGCGCCTATTATACTAACATTGGTTTTTACAGATCCGTCAGCTTTACTATGTCTTCGAATATTATTATGTGCCACAGCAGTTAAATGAGAAGAATTTATTTCTGCACTTTTTTTATTAGTACTACTGTATGCATCATTTGAATTTGAATAAGTGCGTAGATCATCTGCTTTTATATTAGCAATATTATTCGTTGTTGAACCTATATTGGTTTCTAATCGGCTATCGATCTTTTGATCTGATCCAGAGGTAGAATTATCTACCAAAGAATTGTCATTTTGATCATTTAGCTGATCGGACAATTTAATATTTGAAGAGCTATTGTTTGATGATGCATTACTTGAGGATGATGGTAACAAAAATTGAGAGGCGGCCTGATTTAGAGCATTATTGCCTTTTTTGTTTGTAGTTCTACTTGTTACGGTATTGATAGTAGAACTTATTTTTTTAGTACCACCGATATTTGTGGGATTACTAAATATGCTAATGCCGGCTCCTCCTATAAGCAATAAACCTACCAGCAAAAACACGTTTCTATCATTTAAAAAACTTAACCATATTCCTGAAGGCCTTTTGTTTTTCCTTGCTTCAACAATATTATCCCAAACATGCGAAGGCACATCAGAACTTTTTTTGCCAAGCTCAGCTTTAAAAAAATCATCAAAATTCTTCATATCGCTCATACAGCAATTTTTTGTAGTTCAAGGATCTGCTTTTGCAGCATATTCCTTGCTTTAACTAATTGACTCCTACTTGTACCGGGCTGTATGCCTAACATTTCAGCAATTTCATCATGTTGATATCCTTCAATAACATATAAATTAAAAATTAGCTTATAGCCACTTGGAAGCATATTAATTAAATCCATTAATTCTTTTGCGGTTAGATCTGAATAGGCTGAAGCCTCAACACTACTTTCATCTTTATCTTTTATTTCATATCCCACCACTTCTTTTTCATATCTGCGGAGAGAATATTTTTTTAATGCCGTATTCACCACAATTCTTCTTATCCAACCTTCAAACGACCCCTCGAACTTAAACTGGTGCATCTTATCAAACACTTTAATAAAGGCATCTTGCAAGATGTCTTCGGCATCTGCAGAGCTACGAGCATAACGAAGACATACGGTCATCATACGTCCGCTATATCGGTCAAACACCTCCTTTTGACTGGCGGCATCTTCCTTTATGCAAGCTTTTATTAACTGATGTTCGGTCAATTTACTGTGGTTTACAGTTGGGCACTTCTTAATACAAGACGCCCTGATTTATATATACGTTGCCTGAAATTTTTTATTGTGGTACTAAGCAATATTAACATTTGCAATCTTACGCAAGCCTTAACCAATATGAAAGTTACTACTTTTTGTATTGATTCCACTATTCTTTTTTATGTAATTTATTTACTCGAATTTTGCTAAATAATACCTTCAAAATGAATTCAATAGCAGACATCAGGAAAGATTACAAGCTTAAAACATTGAGCGAACTGGAAATAGAGGCTAACCCGATTGCGCAATTTGGCAAATGGTGGCATGACGCTATTAATAGCCATATTGAAGAGGTAAATGCCATGACTTTAGCCACATCTACCATATATGGCAAACCATCTGCAAGAATTGTATTATTAAAAGGATATGATGACCGTGGGTTTAATTTTTTCACCAATTACGAAAGCCACAAGGGAGAAGAATTAGCTGTAAATCCACAGGTCAGTCTTGTTTTTTTCTGGAAAGAATTGGAACGCCAGATAAGAATTGAAGGGATAACCGAAAAGTTAGATACAAAGGAGAATGATGCCTATTTTTTATCACGACCAGTAGGCAGCCAGATAGGTGCATGGGCATCTCCACAAAGTCAGGTTATTAAACAAAGAGAAGAAATAGAAGAAAATGTAAAGAAATATGAGTTGGAATTTGCAACTACAAACATCATCCGACCTGAATATTGGGGTGGATACCGGGTTAAACCACAATTAGTAGAGTTTTGGCAGGGAAGGCCGAGTCGTTTACATGATAGGATACAATACTCACTTGAAGGAAATAATCAATGGAAAATAGAAAGGCTGGCGCCTTAATAATGGTAAATTGTAAATGATAAATGGTAAATGGTAAATGACAATTAGTATGCAAATGCATTTATATATAATTTACCATTTATCATTCGCAATTGTATTATGCCTTTTTCTTAGGAGCCGCTTTTTCTGTAGCTGCTTTTGGAACTGCTGCTTTTTTAACTACTACTGCTTTTTTCACTTTCGCCGGTCTTGATTTACCAAAAGAACCATTTGAAATTTTACCTTTTTTTGTTTTAATATCTCCGCGTCCCATAATTTATATTTATTGATGTTTGTTGATTAGTAAGATTAAAAAAGCAAGACATACTAAGTGTGTCTTGCTTTTTAATTTGTTTGATAGCATTACATTTTGCTAGACAATTCTTTACCTGCTTTAAATTTAGCTACTTTTTTAGCTTTAATTTTAATAACAGCCCCAGTTTGAGGATTACGTCCGTTACGTGCAGCTCTTTTAGATACTGAAAAAGTACCAAAACCAACTAAAGTAACTTTACCGCCACCTTTTAAAGTTTTAGTAACCGCTTCGATAAATGAATCTAAAGTAGCGTTCGCTTGTGTTTTTGTAATTTCTGCGTCGTCAGCAATTTTTGCAATTAATTCAGCTTTGTTCATAGTTAAATTTTTATTTTTTTTACTGAGACAAATATAGAGGGTTTTTGATTGCAACAAAATTTTTTCTAGTAAATTTTATTTTTAAAAAATCGCTATAATCCATAAGGAACAAGGTGTATAGCAAATTAGTACCTTGGCATTTTGAATTGGAGAAGGTGGGTGATATTTTTAAACCCTTTGTCAGTAAGGCTTTCAATGTTTATGGCAGGCAAATCCTTTGTCCTTGTGGTTTTGACGATAGTAATTTATCTCTAATAACCACTAAAAAAGCAACTAAATTGTTTTACACATTTAGTTAACAACCTGCATCAAAGAACGAAAGGCAATGAAGTTATCTCCCCATTTGTCAAATAATTCTTGTCTAAATGTAGGTGCAAATTTTTCGATATATCGATTATACAATGCTTTACTTTCCGCCAGATATTGAACAGCATATGTTGGGCCTTCATTTTCATCTATATCCAACAAACGTAGAATAGTAACATTCGTAAAACAACCCGTATTAACAACTTCAAGCGTATGTACTTCTTTCATCCATTCGATCCATTCATCATGGATCGCCCAGGTAACTTTTGTTGTGATGTTGTAGATAAACATATAAATAAAAAATAAAAAAGTGAGATGGGTTTATTTTAATTCAACATAGATCGGACAATGATCACTATGCTTTACATCAGGATAAATATCAGCATCAATCAACTGCTGTTTTAGCGGTTCGGTTACTGTTATATAATCAATGCGCCACCCTTTATTGTTTAATCTTACAGTAGGAAAGCGTTGACTCCACCAACTATAGCGATGCGGTTCTTTATGGAATTCACGAAAAGTATCTACCCATCCACTACCTAAAAATTTATCCATCCATGAGCGTTCTTCAGGTAAAAAGCCACTGCTTTTTTTATTTCCTTTTGGATCGTGAATATCAATTTCGTTGTGTGCAATATTATAGTCACCGCACAAAATTATTTTAGGATTTGTCTTTCTTAAGTTAGTAAGATAATTATGAAATTCATCTAACCATACATACTTAAACGCCTGCCTTTCATCTCCGCTCGTCCCCGAAGGAAAATAGGCGTTGATCAAACGTATATCACCAAAATCTAGTTGTATTACTCTTCCTTCGCTATCACTTGACGGAAGTCCGCAGCCAAGATGTACTTTGTCTGGTTTTATTTTTGTGAAGATGGCTACACCACTGTAACCTTTTTTTTGCGCGCTGAACCAATGATGCTCAAAGCCTAAAGCTTCCAGCTGTTTAAAATCTACATCATCTTTTGTAGCCTTGGTTTCCTGCAAGCAAATAATATCTGCAGGATCGGTTTGCAACCAATCAATAAATCCTTTTTTAAAAGCGGCGCGTATGCCATTAACATTGTAGGAGATGATTCTCATATCTGTGTGAGTTAAAGTAACCGCTAATATACAATATCAGCGATACTACTCTTCTACTTTTTTACCAATAGGTAAAGTAACACCTAAACTTAATATCCATTCAAAAGTGCCGAAAGCTTGTTTTGCTGTCCCTTCATAAATTTTCAATCCTGAATAACGTGCATAATCAAGTTTATTAGAGTACTCGAGGTAAACATATTTACAGAATGTTGCTCTTAATGCCGCTTCTGCGCCAATGTTCCAGCCACCTAATTGAAAGTGTGGATCGTTAGGTTTTTCTTGAAGGGACCCTGCAGTTGAATCTAAAAAGAAACCATTCTGAACATGTGGAATAACCGGACCGATACCTGCTTTTGCTAATAGATCAAACTTTATGTTCTCACTTCTATCTGCAATTAAGTGCCAACGTTTTACCAAATTAAATAAAAGAAAATTAGCTCCGTTATTTAGATAATAATAATACCCATTGGCACCATTGAAGTTAATTAATGTATCAACTTGTTTACCGTTTAACGTTCCATGCAAACGGGCGGTCTGATCAGAGAAAAGGAACTTGGTATGATCGAAATTGATCTCTAAAGCAATTCCTCTTTTTCTGTTAATGAAGAGTCCGAGTCTGTAATTATATTGAGGAATAGATATTGCTTTATGAAATAGACCATCATCCCAACCTCTATGATCGTTTCCATTAATATTAACCCAGGTATAGTTATTCCCAAGTGATGGTTGATTGATCCTTACATTGCTATTGGTGTAAGATTCTGTGTTATATCCCCAAGAGAAATATATCTCTTTTTTTCTCTTTTTTATTTTCTGTGTCTGTGCATTCGAAGAAAATGTAGCAGTCAATAATATTGCCATAGCTATTGAACCTATTGTGATCTTTTTGTTTATCATCAAAATTTTAATTTGGGACGTAAAAGTAAATAAAAGAAAGTACCTGCAAATATAAATCAGCAGCTATTATGTGAATGGGATGTTATGCGTCATATTCTAATACTGGTCTTAGCCAACGCTCTACTTCTTCTAATGGCATTTTTTTTCTACTCGTATAATCCAATACCTGGTCTTTTTCAATTTTACCTACACCAAAATATTTACTTTCCGGATTAGCGAAATACCAACCACAGACTGAAGATCCGGGATACATTGCCAGCGATTCTGTTAATGTAATGCCTGTAACTTCTTTACCACCTAGCAGATCAAACAGCTTATATTTTTCTGTATGATCCGGACAAGCAGGATAACCTGGTGCAGGGCGAATGCCCACATATTCTTCTTTGATCAATTCTTCGTTTGAAAGGTGCTCATCGCTTACATAACCCCAATACTCCTGACGTGTTTTTTTATGTAATAATTCTGCAAAAGCTTCTGCAAAGCGATCTCCTAAAGCCTGTAAAATGATCTTATTATAATCATCCAGGTTTTCTTCAAAGCGTTTGATATGTGGTTCAATTCCTTCGATCGTTACAGAAAAAGCACCCATGTAATCTTGCTTTTTATATTCAGCAGGTATAATAAAATCCGCCAATGAAAGATTCGGCTGGCCCGGTGCTTTTTTTATTTGCTGGCGGAGAAACTGTAGGTCAATATTATCATTGCCTCTTTTTAGTACAACTGTATCCGGCGCAGTTTTATCCGCCTCCCAAAAACCAATTGCACCTTTTGCATTCACCCACTTTTCATCAATGATCTTTTTCAATATCTTTTTTGCATCATTGTATAAATTGGTTGCTTCTTTTCCAATTATTTCGTCGGTTAAAATTGCAGGGAATTTTCCGTGCATTTCCCAGGCGATAAAGAATGGCTGCCAGTCAATATACTCAGCTATTTCAGCCAGATCATAAGTATTAAAAACCTTTGTTCCAATAAAAGTCGGTTTAACCGGAGTGAAATTATCCCAATCGATCTTTGCCGGATTTTGTTGTGCCTCAGGAAATTTCAAATAATTCTTTACTGTTTTTTTATTCCCAAAATCTAATTTAAGCTTGTCGTATTCAGCTTTGATACTGCTTAAAAATTCAGGCTTTTGTTCTTTACTTAATAGACTACCGGCAACGGTTACACTACGAGATGCATCCAATACATGCACTACCCCATTGTCATATTCAGGAGCGATCTTTACTGCTGTGTGCATACGGCTCGTTGTAGCTCCGCCAATCAATAATGGAATATCCATGTTTTGACGTTTCATCTCGCGACCAACATATACCATTTCATCTAACGATGGAGTGATCAATCCGCTAAGGCCAATGATATCGACATTATGTTTTTTAGCCTCGCTTAATATTTTATCTGTGGGTACCATTACGCCGAGGTCGATAACTTCATACCCATTACAGCCCAATACTACGCCAACAATATTTTTACCAATATCATGCACGTCTCCTTTTACAGTGGCTAATAAAATTTTAGCGGCACCGGCGGCTTCAACATTAATTGTGCCTGCGGCAATATGCGCTTGCTTTCTATCTTCCTTTTCCTGTTCGATGTACGGTGTAAGAACAGCAACTGCTTTTTTCATTACACGCGCACTTTTTACTACCTGTGGTAAGAACATTTTACCCGCACCAAACAGATCGCCTACGATATTCATTCCATCCATTAACGGACCTTCGATCACATCTAATGGTTTGGGATATTTTAGTCTTGCTTCTTCTGTGTCGATATCAATATAATCTGTAATGCCATTTACCAAAGCGTGTGACATTCTTTTTTCTACAGATTCGTTTCTCCACTTTTCATCTTTAACTTCTACTTTGCCTTTTGCTTTTACCGTTTCTGCAAAATTGATGAGCGCTTCTGTTGCTTCGTTATTAGTATTGTTCCTGTTTAAGATGACATCTTCGCAGAGATCTCTCAGCTTAGGTTCAATTTCATCATACACTACTAATTGGCCGGCATTTACAATACCCATATCCATACCCGCTTTGATAGCGTAATATAAGAACACACTGTGTATCGCTTCACGTACGTGATCATTTCCTCTGAACGAAAAAGATACATTACTTACGCCACCACTAATTTTTGCGAGTGGCATCAATCTTTTTATTTCTGCCGTTGCTTCAATAAAATCTACGGCATAATTGCTATGCTCTTCAATACCAGTTGCTACCGCAAAAATGTTCGGATCAAAAATAATATCCTGCGGATCGTAGCCTACTTGTTCGGTTAATATCTTGTATGCTCTGTGGCAAATCTCGACTTTTCTTATTTTGGTATCTGCTTGTCCTACTTCATCAAAAGCCATTACTACAACTGCCGCACCATAACTTTTGCAAATAAAAGCCTGCTCAATAAATTTAGCTTCTCCTTCTTTCATTGAGATCGAGTTCACGATACATTTCCCTTGTACACATTTTAATCCTGCTTCAATGATCTCAAACTTGCTACTATCGATCATGATCGGGATCTTAGCGATATCCGGTTCTGCTTGTACTAAATTTAAAAAAGTTGTCATGGCGGTAACACCTTCCAACAAGGCATCATCCATATTGATATCAATTACCTGCGCACCACTTTCTACCTGCTGACGAGCTACCGATAAAGCTTCTTCGTATTTATCTTCCCTGATTAATCTGGCAAATTTTTTAGAGCCGGTTACGTTTGTACGCTCACCAACATTTATAAAATTTGTTTCGGGACGAACTATTAAGGGTTCTAATCCGCTTAACCTTAAGTATGGTTTTATTGTAGTGCTCATTTTATTTTTTCTTTACCACGGAGAAACGCAGAGGTTTAACACAGAGATTCTCAGAGGTTATAATATCAATCTTTTTATACCGTTTTTTAATTGTGTTGTGTTGAAATTTAATAATAGTCCGATTTTACAACCTGATAATTTTAGATAAGTTAGCACTTGTGCCGTATGAATGTCAATCAATGTTTCTACTGCTTTTATTTCTACAATTACTTTTCCTTCAACTAATAAATCAATGCGGTAACCAATATCTAATTTTACTTCTTGGTAAATTAGTGGCAACGCCTTCTCTTTTTCTGTTGAAATACCATTTTTATTTAATTCATACCACAAACATTCTTTGTAGGATGATTCTAACAATCCTGGGCCAAGCTCTGAATGAACTTTAAAAGAATATTTTAAGATCTGTTCCGTCAATATATTTATCTCCTGCATTTCTCTGTGTTAAACCTCGGTGTTACTCTGTGGTTAAAACTGTTTCAATTATTGGTAAACTTCTCGGTGCAAATTTCGCTACTTCGTCAGCGATGTGTTTTATATGATCGGGTGTTGTACCGCAACAGCCGCCTACTATATTTAACCAACCGTTTGCTGCCCACTCTTCAATGATATGTGCTGTTTCATGCGGTTGTTCGTCGTACTCGCCAAATGCATTTGGTAAACCTGCGTTTGGATAAGCCGATGTAAAACAACCGGCAATATGACTTAGCTCTTCAATATGCGGGCGCATTTCGGATGCTCCTAACGCACAGTTTAATCCAACACTTAATGGATTAGCGTGTGCTACTGAAACATAAAATGCTTCTAATGTTTGTCCACTTAATGTTCTGCCTGATGCATCAGTAATTGTACCGCTGATCATGATCGGCAATTCTTTTTGTTTTATTTCACGGAAATATTTTTTTACTGCGTAGATAGCAGCTTTTGCATTTAAAGTATCAAAAATTGTTTCGATCAATAAGATATCTACTCCGCCTTCTATCAATCCTTTTATTTGCTCTGTATATGCAGCAGCTACTTCATCAAAAGTTACAGCCCTGAAACCGGGATTATTTACATCCGGTGATAAGCTTAATGTTTTGTTTAACGGACCAATCGCACCTGCAACATATCTTGGTTTGCCTGGATCTTTTGCTGTGTATTCATCTGCCGCTCTTCTTGCACATTGTGCCGATGCAACATTCATTTCGTATGCAATTGATTGCATATCATAATCTGCCTGCGCAATTACAGTGCTGCTGAAAGTATTTGTTTCGATGATATCTGCACCGGCTTCTAAATATTCTTTGTGGATCGCTTCGATGATCTGCGGTTGTGTAATACTTAACAGATCATTATTACCTTTTACATCAGAGTGCCAATCTTTAAACCTTGTGCCACGATAATCTTCTTCTTCTAATTTATAGCGCTGTATCATGGTACCCATTGCACCATCAATTATCAGGATACGTTTTCTCAGTTCTTCTTTAATGTCTTTCATTCGTAAACTATTTTATCACTCCAGTAAAAAAAATCAGTAGCACGTTGCCGTTGAAGTGTGCGACGCAACGATGCTGAACAAAGTACAAATGCTCACCAAAAAATATTTTATGAAACAAACGATAAACAACCTGTGTGAAGATGTGCAGAATTGATCTCGTTTATTAGTTCTGAGAAAATATTTGTGGTGACAAATACCGGCTTTTCTCCAGGCTGAACAATAAACAAATCTGCCTGAAGGGCGAGTGCAAATTTACTAAAAGAATATGGGAACGCAAAATGCTTGCTGCTAGGATAAAACGCAAATTTTTATCAACTTCCGGTTATGTAATTATCGATGGAAATGCGATTGCTGATGCTTTTAGCAAGTGTCATTTCATCGGCATATTCCAGTTCCCCGCCAAATGCTATTCCGCGGGCGATCGTGGTAATTTTTACGGGTTTGTTTTTTATTTTTTTGCTGATATAATATAGTGTTGTATCTCCCTGTATATTGGGATTTAAAGCAAAAATTATTTCTCCGATGTTTTCCTTTTCTACTCGTTGAACCAGACTATCAATATTTAGCTGTTCGGGACCAATACCATCCAGTGGAGAAATAATGCCTCCGAGTACATGATAGATGCCGTTAAATTGTTGGGTACTTTCAATGGCAATTACGTCGCGGATATTTTCAACCACGCAAAGTAGCTCCTGTTTGCGTGAAGGATTGCTACAAATATTGCAAAGTATATGATCAGAAATATTGTGGCAACGACTGCAGAATTTTATTTCT
>Ga0206994_1048_pt1 | contig 26424 bp, 26 predicted proteins | sample Alteio_BWMinCont_4_FD_153485 | JGI IMG/M metagenome (GOLD analysis project Ga0206994, IMG submission 153485) | Enriched cells from forest soil in Barre Woods Harvard Forest LTER site, Petersham, Massachusetts, United States -... | ecosystem: Environmental > Terrestrial > Soil > Temperate forest >...
TGGCCAAAGGCTATGGCCCATAATAAACAGATACGCTCAACCGTATCCGGTTATATTAGTGATGATGACCTCGGTATTGAGCCTATTTACCTGGTTGACGGCTATGACTGGCCCGAAACATTTGTAGACACATTAGACAGGATACCCGCTATTAATTTGGCCACCGCTGACCTGGGCAGCGTTTGGGCCATGATAGGCGCGCTGGAATCAATTAAAATGGCCGGCTGGACCACAGCAGAAACCCAATCGGAAAAAACAGGAGTAGTGGTTGCTTCCGGTGGAGGTGGGCACGTAATATTACGCCACGCGTGGCACGCTTTTTATGAACTTGGTAAAAAAATCGCGTAGCGCCGGGTCGCATACGGTTGATCGCGCAATGTCATACCGTGAGGCGGCAAATATATCCTGCCTTATAAAAAACAAGGGAGTTTGCGAATCCATTATATCTGCCTGTGCCACAGGCTTGGGCAATATTGGCTACGCTTACCGCCTGATAAAATATGGCATGCAGGATCGTGCTATTGCCGGAGGTGTTGAAGGTACCGCATTAGAAACCTTCATCGGTTTTGATGCCATGCAGGTACTCAGCAAAGGTTTTGCCCCAGCCGAAAGCTCGCGCCCGTTTGATATGAAGCGAAACGGCTTTGTATGCTCATTTGGTGCAGGTATTGTAGCTTTAGAAGAATACGAAATGGCAAAGGCCCGCGGCGCTAATATTTTGGCTGTTATTGATGATTATTTCAATAATTCCGATGGTGATGGCGATATGTTTTACCCATCATACGGTGGTCAAAGAAGACTATGGAAAGGCCTTTCGGCAGAAGCACACATTAAGCCTGATGTAGTTAAAGTACACGGCACAGCAACTCCCGTTGGCGACATATTGGAACTGATAAGCGTTGTAGATACCCTCGGCGAAGAAGGCTACCATATTTCAGCGCCTAAATCACAATTCGGGCACATGCTTGGGGCGGCAGGCTCTGTTGAACTTATTACAGCTATATTAATGCTGAAAAATCAGCAGGTACCAGGCTGTTTAAATTCAGATACGCTAAACCCCGAACTGGAAACCTTCCAGAAAAAAGAGGGATGGGAAGGCTCAATGAAACCGGCAGCGGCATACAGGCACCTTATCCCGCAGGAAACCGTAAGTAAAGAAATAAACCAAATAGTGTGTTTAAATTATGGTTTTGGCGGTACAAACAGCGCCATAGCTATTTCGAGGGATAATTCATAAATCATTATTCCCTGTTATGTCATGCTGAACTTGTTTCAGCACCCCACAGGACAAGTCGGCGACAATGTGGGTCGATGAGCAGGTGAGATGCCGAAACAAGTTCGGCATGACAATAGTTACTAACCAAACAAATGATCGATAACAAAAAACAAAGTTGCAGTAGTATTCGGCGTCCGTAACGACAGCTCAATTGCCTATGATGTGGCCGTAAAGCTGCACAAATCAGGCTGCAAAGTAGCGTTGAGTTATATGAGCGATACAAAGGATGATGTACTATACCTCATGGAACAAATGGGCATGGACACCCAATACGCCATGGAAGTTGATGTGCGTGACGAACAACAAATAACCACTTTCCTGCAAGCTGTGTATAACGGCCTCGGCCCTATTGATTATATATTGCATGGAGTAGCCTTCGGCACCCCAAAGGTGATCTATTATACCCAAGCCGCAACCGGGCAGGATGAGATGCCTTCTTACTTAGATATACCGTTCGAGGATTTGATGGATTCCTTCAACATTAGCGCCTATTCTCTCATCCGTATATGCCGTGTTGCCGAGAAATTGCTGGCGCCAAATGCTTCCATACTAACGCTTACTTACAACGCATCGCAAAGGGTATTCCCTCCTTACGCCGGGATGGCCATTAACAAGGCTGCGTTGGAAAATATAGTGATCTATCTCGCCAGCCATTTCAGGGATAAAAAAATAAGGGTAAATGCCATATCGGCCGGTTTGGTAATGACCACCTCTGCCGGTGTTATTTATGGCGCGCGCAAATTGCGTAAAATGGGCAAATTCACCGCGCCGCTGGGTAATATTGATGCAGGTGATGTAGGCGATACAGCTTTATATTACTTCTCGAACCTATCGAAAAAAGTGACCGGCAATATCCATTTTGTTGATGGGGGCTTTAACATTATGGGCCTGGGAGTTGATGAACAATAAAATAGCGGCATCGGTCAAAGAAACTATCAGCGACAAATTCGCCGCAGGCAATGATTTGGTTTATCTGCCCGATTTTAAGCTATCCCTAACCGACCTCTTCAAAAAAAAAGTTTATACGCTTTCTGAAATTGCCTATTGCGATCTGTTTGATGAATCCACCCTGCGTTACGCGTCAACATGGGCAGCTAAAGAGGCTGTTTATAAAGCCATTAAACAGTTAGATCCTTCTGCCCTGCCCTTTAAAAAAATAGAGATACTGCGCGACAAACCGGGAGGCCGCCCATATGTTAACCTGCACAAATACAGCGGTAGATTTAAAATTAGTTTAACAATATCGCACGATGGCGACTATATTTGGGCAATAGCATTAATTGAGATCAACCTTTGACATCGCATTACTTCGAAAACGCCTTAGTTAAGCTCCACTACTACAAGTTTGGCAGCGGAGACAAAATAATGCTGTGTTTCCACGGCTACGGTATGCACGGCAAACAGTTTATTTCGCTTGAACCTGCTTTAGGCAATAAATACACATTCATCGGCTTTGATCTTTTCTTCCATAAGGAAACAAAATTGCACAACCAAAGCCTGGCTGCAATAAAAAACCCCATCACCAAAAAGGTTTTTGCTGATCTGATAGCTGAGTTTTGTGATCACGAAAACATAAACCGATTTTCAGTCATCGGCTATTCCATGGGTTCACATTTTGCAACTGTGGTAGCTGAGGAATTAGGCAATCGTATTGATGAATACATTGTAGCAGCCCCATCGTCAATAGAACCCGGAATGCTTATTCGTGTATTCAGCAAAAATAAACTGGGCAATAAGTTATTGGAAAAGTTAACCTGCAGCGAGCGCGCGTTAATTAACATGCTGAACATAACCAGGCGCCTCGGGCTAATTGATGATGTTGGACGGGATATTTTATATAAGGAAGTAGATACGCCCCAACTGCGCTTCAGCTTTTACGCCTGTTTCACTTATTTTCGGCTGCTTGAAACCGATGAAGATAAATTAATACAAGCATTGGTTGAGCAAAACATCCGCAGCATTTTTATATTTGGCAAACGCGATGCCATGTATCCGCCGCGTATGGGTACTAAATTTTTAAAGAAGCTGCCTAAAGCCGAAGTTATCATTCTTAATAAAAACCATGAGATGATAGATAAGGACTTTGTTGCTGCATTATCCGGTTTATTAAATGATAATTAAATCAAAGCCATTACCGTTGTATTTATTAAAACTGTTCGGATCGCTATGCGGGTTGGTTTTTAAATTCAGGTGCAGTAAACTGGAGATCGAACAAATAGAACTAAAAGCCAACCACTCCTACTTGTACATGACTAATCATTTCAGTTTTTGGGATGGTTTTTGGGCGTTTTATGTATTCAGGAAAACCTTCCTCAAAAAACATAACATGAAGCGCCTGTATATCATGTCGCTCAAAAAACAAATGGAGAAGAATAAATGGCTGCGTTACATTGGCAGTTTCTCTGTCGACCCCGGCAAACGCTCAATACAGGAGAGCTTTGCATATGCCGCCGAAATATTATCCGAACCGGGCAATATGCTGCTATTCTACCCACAGGGAAAGCTTGAAAGCTGCTACATCCGCTACATAAAGTTTGATGAAGGCTTGTTCGAGATAGTCCCCCAAATAAAAGGCGACTGCCAGTTGATATGGGCCAGCACCACCGCCGAATACTTTGAAAACCTTAGCCCCGTGATCCACAGCTCTATGCTTGATTGCGGCACCAACCACGAATTTGATTTTGAAGCGTTAAAGAAAACGGTTAACGAATATCACCTAAAGTCCATCCAGCGCAACATACGCTATACCGAGGAACCGATAACTTATAACTTTTAGAGTAACGTTAAGTTTAGTCTTGAGTCGAAAGTCTTTAGTCCTAAGTCAAGAAAGTGACGAATGGTTACTTTTGACTCCCGACTAAAGACCTTCGACTCAAGACTACCGGTGTATCCTATCCAGCCCTTCTTTTGCCTGGGTGTCAATACTGCTTTGGTATTCGTGGTTTTTCATACTTAGCGCCGTTTTATAATAATTGGCGGCCTCGTTGTAGCTTTTTATATACTCATAAATATTACCGGCATTAAGCGCCGCGTTAGCTGCAAAATAATACTTTGATGATCTGCCTAACTCAATAACACGCTTATAACTGGCTACAGCTTCGTTATACCTGTTCAGCAGTTGGTATATGCGGCCCAGCCTGTAGTTCAGCTCAATTTTATCGCGTGGTATTTTACAATCAGCCTCCTGCTTGTTTTGCAGTTGCGCCAATGCCTTGTTATAATAGCCGCCGTCAAAATAAAACCGTGCCCGCAGCAGGTCGTTATCGGGGCGAGCATCGTTCGCTTCTTCCATTGCCTGCTTATCCTTCTCATCTACGGTGTAACCTTTGGCACGCGCCAGTTTCACGTAGTAATTATAATGCGCCTCATCGTCTTTAAGCAGGTAGAAATATGCTATCTTCAGGTATGAATCCTTTATATAATTAACACCTTTATAACTATTAATGTATGCCAGTAGAAAGTTACAGGCATCGCTATCCATTCGGCACAGCTTGGCGCTGCCTATTAAATAATTAGCAACAGGCAGTTCAATATATTGGTTTGATTTAGGGATAGATTGCAAATTGACTATCGCGTCATCATTATGCCCCGTTCGGGATGCTACGTAACCCTGCAGGTAGGTACGCAATATGCTTTGATTATCTAAACCCTCCAGGTAATTACTAAGCTTGATGTAATTGTTTTTATCGTGCAAAACATCAACATCCATAATACATAAAAAAAATATCACCTCGGTTTTATAAAAAGCATACCTGCTATCAGGTATCTCTGTCCGCAGCTTTTCCAATTCTGAATAACCTGCCTGTATATTTCCCGACATTCCCAGGAATTTGGCTATCCCCCTTAAGTTTGGCGGCAATGAACCAAAAACAACATTTATAAGCGCGAGGCTTTTTTGATCGGGTAAAAAATCGGGATATTTCTCAGCGTTATCATTCAGCAGTCCCCGGGCTTTTTTCAGGTCGGCAGCCGACGACATGTAATCGCCAAATCTCCCTTTTATCAACCCCCATTGCAAATAGACTTCGGCCTGTGCAAAAAGATAATAAGGCGAGTTTTCCCTGTTCGCTTCAAGCCCATCTATCCGGTCTGATTTACGGCCAACCAGCCTATCGTATTCAGCCTTATTATCTGATGTTAACAGGCTGAAGTAATCAACATAATTATCCAGTAAAATAGTGATCCCGTTTTTCGGGTATTGTTGTTTTTCCTGTTGAATAAGTGCCCTGGCATCATTCAGCCTGAAATCGAAAATAGCTTTATATGCCTGCAAACAGCGTGTATCGAAATTATAATTGGCGCTTGCAGTGAGCTTACAGCCCAAAAAAAACAAGATAAAAAGGAAACTTTTATAATTCATTATACAATAGCAGATGGGGCATTTTTATTGAAGATAATACTTTATAAGGCATTTTAATAACGATAAGCCGCCTGTTAAATTTTCCCAAAACGATATTTGAGGGCTATTGAAGCCCATTGATCGCCCAAAGCTGTGCTTTTAACCTCCCTCGACCTTATATAAGCTATATAATCAGCCGACCACCGCGCCGAAGCAAATTCAAGCCCGAACTGCTGCTGGTAAACAAAATGATATATGCCAAATGTTACCGGCCCTTTGTCCTTTAAACCAAGCCCGCCCTCAATAGTAGCATCATAAGCTACATAATTAATTTGCGGAACGGTAAAAAAGTAAAATTCGTGCGTTTGATGTTCAATACCGCTATTGCTAACACGGCTATTTGTAATGGTTGATTGAAATAGCTTATCTATTTTACCCAGCCTGAACTGCATTCCTGCGCTTGCGCCTGTAAACGTAGTACCCAGCCAACCGGTTGGTGTAAAAGCCATATCGAACCAATTGCCGTTATTGCGGTATAAAAGCATACTGTAATTTGCTTTTAAATTTATACCCGGTGCATTATTTAGCTGATATGGCCAACCGCGTACTTTATATAGCCCCCAAAATTTATGAAAGTTTGTTTGAACCTGTTCACCTAAAGCTGCCGGGCCAATGGTGCCCAGCTGAGCATTTAATTTTAACGAATTTTCATTTGCATACAGGAGGTTTAGCGATACCCCTGCATATAAATAAGCTGTAAAAGGCCTGTCAATTCCATACCATTTTAAAACAAAAGGATTGGGCTGTATTTGGCGCGCACTTCCTGTAAAAGAATTATATATATTTTGCCCAAACTCAAACTCAATTGTTTTTTTGGCGATGGAACTATCGCTGCTATTATGTTTAAGGGCATGTGTAAAATTGAACTCAAGCCCATCGGTAAAATACCTGTCGTGGTTTGGATTTATGTACTGGTCGTTATCTGCTGTTAATGTAACCTGGTTCTTATAATCTTGTGCGTGTAAGCTCCTAATGCTTATAAAACTAAATATTATTAAAAAAAAAGCGTGGGTAGTACGTATTTTAATCATAGTGTAATGTAAATGTTGCGCAAACATAAATGTATTACACATCAAAATCCAATTCAGCACAAATTGTTTTGATGTTTTTAGAGGTAACTGAGATCTTCCTCGTTTACAGTAATTTTAAGATTTTATAGAATTACCATAGCCCACGATTACTACCGAAAGGATAATAACTATAATGCCAACGGTTAATGTCCCGAAGGTCCTCCGGCTTACGCCTTTCCATTCCTTTAGTAAAATGCCCCACATATTGGCCACCAGTATAATGAACGACATGTGCAGTATCCACGAGCTTGCCCCATTGCCCAGCCTGCTTTCGCCCATACCATAAAAAAAGAATTGTAAAAACCAGGTGGTGCCCGCCAATGCCGAAAACAGGTAGTTTTTTAACAGTGGTGTTTTTTTGTTGCTGTAATCGCCGAAGGTTTTGTTACGGGCATTCAATAGCATACACCAGATGAAATTGGTGGTCAGTCCGCCCCATAGGATCACGATATAGGTGACATTATTCTGGTACAGGAAATTGCCTTCGTTCGGGTGTATGGCCTGCCAGGCCGTGTTGGCTACATTGGCCATATCCTTACCGGCATCAATACCAAAGGCGAAACAGGCGCTTAAAACGCCTGATACGATCGCTACAAAAATACCCAGGCCGAATTTGTATTCGGTGTTGTTTACGGCTACTTCCTTATCTTTTGCTAATTCCTTTTCTTTCAGCATCCCGGCTTTGCCGGTTATTACAATACCGATGATACAAACCAATATGCCCAATAGCACCAGTTGCCCCCAGTGGCTGGTGGCCAGGTCGGCTATGGTATCCTTGCCTGCTTTGGGATAAAACTGGTAATATACGGAGGGGATTAATGCCCCAAAAACCGAACATAAGCCCAGTATGATAGAGCTGCCCAGTGCCACGCCTAAATAGCGTACACCCAAGCCATAGGTAAGTCCGCCAATACCCCACAGCACACCAAACAGGTAGGTCAGTTCCAGTACGGTATGGTTTGCTCCGGCTATAATATCCCAAAAGCCGGGGATGGTTAGCCAGGCGGCCAATGGGGGTACGATCAGCCACGAAAATATCCCACCTACTATCCAAAAGCTTTCCCAGGCCCAGCCTTTTACTTTTTTGTACGGTATATAAAAACTGCCCGACGCAAAACCGCCGATAAAATGAAATATGACTCCGAATATGATCTCCATGATGTTAGGTTACAATAATGGTTGTGGATAAAGGTTTTTCTGCGCCAAATATATATAAGGCACAGAGTTTATCTTTTATACTTTTTGATAATTTTAATTATTTGGAGATGACACCGTTCGCTAAGGCAACCCTGTAATAGTTTACCGGATCTATCTGTTACCGCGTTTTAAATCCGCTAATTAACCTCCAGTTCATCGCGCGAGGGGAATTTCGGAAAATTGTTTTGGCCGCCTAACTGGTACCAGAATACCGTAGTGGCAATATCATCCTGTAAAGGCATGTACCTGCCGTCATGGTGCCAGCCCAGATCCTGTATGGTAACTTTCAGGCTGTTCTCAAAGCGTATGGGGTCGGCTATATGCCAGCGGTATAAACCAAAGCGCTGTGCGTTATGGTAATGGCCATCGCCCCTCAAAACTTGCGGCAGGCCGGTATATGGCCCGCTAAACTCGGTGTATTCAGCGGTTTCAATTCCTTTATCGTTTTTTCTTCGCGTATCAAAATCATACGATCCGCAAAAATAATCCTCGGTACCGGTGCCGTTAATGGTTGGGAACTGGGTATCGCCATCAATAAAAAATTTAATTTCACCTTCACCCCACCAGCCGTTTTTGGTTGAGCCATAAGCCATGTAGGTGCCTACATATTGTCCTTTACCTTGTATGCTATCAACCAAAACATAATTCTTTTTAAATGGCACCGGGTTAACCCTGCGGAATTGGGCATGAAAATAAGCGGCATCATTGGGTATCGGCGTAAGTGTATAATCAACCTGGTAATACAGGGTCATGTCCGCATCATCAATGTTTTCCATAGTAATGCGGCATTTTTTACGGAACGGCATTGGCCAGTAGCAATTAAACGCGCTGCCTGGGTTTACGGTAACCGCTAATGAATTTACAGGTGCATATTCGCCCCAGCCATTGCAAAAAAAGTCGCCAACAGGCACTTCAACAGATGGGCTTGTTTCATCGTCCCAGTAAAAACGCAAAATGGCATAGCGCCAGTTACCGGTAGGTGTCATCCATATATGCTGTACGGCGCCGGGGCCGCTTATTTCGGCAATTGTAAATGTAGTTTTTGATTTAATAACAACGCTCGGGCTAACCTTCCAGCCCTGGCCCAGGTCTCTCGCTGCATTTTTACCGGTGCCGGTTGTGGCCATGCCGCCTTTACCTTTTTCGCCTGTAAAGTTTTCAGGGCTTATTGAGCGGGTTTTGGCATCTGATACCTGGTAAAGGTTGCTTAAGTTATTGTTTAGCCCGCTATTTTTTTGAGCGCTTGCAACCGATGCCGCGCACATTATTATTGCTGATAAAAGGTTTGCTTTTTTGCTCATGGTATTACCAAATATCTGTAATAAAAACCGTTACAGCAATAAAAAGCAATGTAAAAAGCGTGTTTGAAAGCGGCAAAAAAAAGCCCAATTACGGCTTATTTACCTTCTTTATCAGATTGCACTGCCTTATGGCTCTGGCTAAATTTGTTGTTTAAAATACCAACTGCAATAAAAATAACCGGGGAGATAAGAAACTCAAAAAGGGTATTGGCTATGTTACGGAACTGTACTGATATTTCGCCGAAGCTCCAGTCATAAATACCTATCAGCACCAATAATGAGATAATAATAATGTGGAGTATATGCCAAATGTACATCATCCATTCGGCAGTATATTTTTTAAGGGCGAAAGTACCTGTACCGTAAATGCTTAATATCACTATGAATTTACAAATGTGCCTTACCTTACGCGGGATAGATTGGTAATAATTAACATCGACCAGGTAAAGGTTATATAAAGAGTATATAACAACTATTATAGCAAACCCTGCCCAGAAATAGGTACGCTTGTTAATTTTCGGCATTTGCAAGATCAAGTTTTTTTGAGAAAATAAGCCAGAGGCCAATTATAAAACCGTAGACTACAAAAGTAAAAACGTAATGATGCGCGAAGTTGGCATATCGGGGGTGATAAATAATGATGTAGGCTACGCCTGCACATCTTATCACATTAACAATATGAATTGCTATTATGCCGCCAATAATAAACAACGTTTTGCGTAGTGGCCTGGCCGGCATACAAATAATGAAGCCGGCATAAAGCACAAATAACTCAAGCGCGTTGCAGCCATCCTCAATGGAAACAATATTACGCTGATGAAAGAATATTTTTTGCAGCGGCATTAATACTCGCCCTTGATCGGTATCAACGCTATCGGGCTCGCCACGGGTGGTATAATCATGCGAATGTGTGGAGGTATTTAACAACCAGGTTGTTGCACTGCCAACTGAATAACTAAGCGGCCTATCTATTAACCTTGTTGGCAATAAAAAAACCAGGTACAAAACTTTCCATATTAATAATATGGCGAAAGCTTTGAAAATGAATTTTTTTACGGCATCGGGAATTTTTTCCCACTTGTTGCGATAAGTGCTTAGCGCCATTTAGTATAGGTTATATAAAGGCGGCCTTAGCTGATCTTACTTTGTAAGCTATAAATGAACCAACAGACAGGCCGACGATAAGCAAATATACAACACCTAAGTTAACTGGCAAAGCCTTATCCGGTATAGTTTTTTTTACCGTTGCGTTTCCTAATGTTGATATTAACAACGTAAGCGCTAAAAGCACAACTGTGAATACGCATATTGAACGTTTCATGCTTTAAGTTTTTTATTAGGAGTATATGCTAAATACTGCGCGCTAAACAAAAACAGCCTTTTTAAATATCAAAAGGCATATTTGAAACATATTTTGCAATTGAACACGAGAAAGAATATACACAGATATTTTTTACCGTGAATTAACTCCCCTGTTCAATTGCAAATAATTATTGTTACATCTGCCAGACAGCGCCTGTTAAAAAGCGAATAAAGCAATTAAGCTTTAGAAGCAACAATTTTAGCTGAATTTGCTTTTTTAACAGCTATAATACCAATAGCAATACCAGCTATCATTAAATAAACAACATTACTGTTTATTGGCAGATTGGTACCCTGGTTGCTGTTATCGCAACCTAAAATACCGCCTAAAATATCGCCAACAATATCAGCTTTAGCTGTGATTGGGTGAAACATTGTAAGTGCGAAAAAGAACGCTGAGAGTAAAATGATACGTGATTTCATGTTTTTATGGTTTTATGGTTTAAATTACAACCATAAGTTGTACAAACATTATACCCAAACTAAAATTGGTATTTGTTGCTAAATGATGGATTTTTACACCTAAATACATGGCCTTCAGTGGCTTTAGCAGTTAATGCAGCCCCCATATCGTGGCATAAATTCCACAATGAGAATTTTATTGCACGTTAATTATTCCATCACCAGTGGCTATTTAGCCAATATTTTCATATCGGTTAAACGGTTAATTATTCTTCAACCCTATCTGGTGGCCGGTATAGTTTGTTAGAAATTCATTAGCTACGAAGAAATCAATACTAAATATAGTTCTGAAATCATTGGTATTATTGGGGTTTTGCACCGAGGTAAGATTTGCGGTGCTGGTGGTGGTATAGGTATAAGTAAACCCTTGATTAGTTTTAATAGTAACCACCGAATTTTCAGGCAATGGGCCTATGCTGGCTGTTTTATCTTCAATTGTTGTTATTTGTGGTGTACCGGTATCAAATAAAAACTGGGCCGAAATAGTTTTATTGTTATAGGTAATAGTCCCGGGAATATCTGGTGAATATCCTCCAGAATTATCATACGTTAAAGGGTGCATAATGAAGCCCGATGAGTTAAGATCGGCTGATGTTAGCCCCAGGGTAAGTAAACTCTCCACGTAAGTGCCATTACCGCCAACAAAATCAGCTAAAATAAGCGTGGATAATTTAAAGCCGTTGGTTAAACCTATACCAGGTGAATAATAGCTTAGCGGGCTTGCAATTGAACTATTGGTATAACTTACGCCGGGCCCAACACCAAATATATCGCCTGAGTGCGATGATAGCGCCTTATTGTTTTGGTCGACTATTTTATAATATAAAAAAATAGGTACCCTTTTTATGGTAACGCCATTTCCCGCATTATCAGGTATGGTTATCGCAGCATAAGCAAGGTTGCCGTACTCAGTGGTTGAACTGGTTGCATCGCCATAGTTCATGGTGCTTGTATGCGAGGTAATGGTAATGCCGTTGGTAACCAGCGAGTCGCCCGCCGTAATGTTAAAGCCGGTGCTGGTTATCATACTGGCAGGCACAATGCCGGCCGCGTCAATAGTCAAACCTGTTGAACCCGTATCAAATATCTCGTCATAGTTTACCGTTTGGGTGCCAATTTTTGATATGGGGATAAATATCCTGTTGTCTCCTGAGCTTGCATATTCAAACAAACCCAGCGTAACAGGTGTAGCATCAACAACCGGTGCAGGCGTCGAACTCTTTTTACATGATGATGCAGCAATTATTAGCACGGCTGCTAATTGCAATAAAACAACGGGGTATTTGTTTTTCATTTAGTTTAATATAATCCTTTAGTAATCAACTATCTTTAACAGGCTTCACACTATAACGTTTGATCATACGCAAACTTATATATGCGAAAAAGAAATCAGCATAAAACCCGATGAATAAGGGCTTTTAGTCGATAAACGCCAATTTTACTTGTTTTGATATAAACGAAAAAACGAGGCAAATAGTTGCTATTGCCCTCAAATGAACCCATTTATAGCATAATTATTACAACAATGAGTGCTTAACAATTTCCATCTGGGCCGCAACTCTCGCCTTCTATAATATCCAGCTTAGGGCTTTCTTTCTGCCATTCGCCAAAGGCTTTTTCAATGGTTTGTTCAAAAACAGGAACGGCCTGCGCGCCTGATACGCCATATTTACGGTTCATCACAAAAAATGGAACACCGCTTATTCCTAATTGCTGTGCTTCGTAAATATCGTGCTTTACCTCATCGGCAAAAGCATCGCTTTCAAGGGTTTGCTTTACTTCGGCGGCATCAAGGCCTATGGCGGTGCCTAATTCAATAAGCGTGGGTATATCGTCGGTATTTTTGCCATCGGTAAAATAGGCTTTAAAAAGTTGTTCTTCGGCAGCATTGCCCAGGCCATACTTTTTGGCAAGATGGGTAAAACGATGCGCGTTAAAGCTGTTGGCAACAATGGCGCGATCGAAATTATAAGTTAAGCCCGCTTCGGCGGCCATACCGGTTACATGGGCGTTCATTTCTTTGGCTTGTTCAAGGCTCCAGCCTTTTACTCGGGCCAGGTATTGATCAATATTGACTGACGGATCAGTCTTCATATTCGGGTTAAGCTGGAAGCTTTTCCATTCAATTTCTATATCATCCTTATGCCCGCTGTTTTGCAGGGCATCTTCAAACCTGCGTTTGCCTATATAACAAAACGGACACATTACGTCCGACCATATTTCTACTTTCATTGCATTAAATTTAATTGTGCAAAATTACTTCAATGGCAAGGTTTTATGGTAAGGCAAAAGTAAAAATGAGTACTGATCAGGTAGAAAATGAGAACAGCAGATCAATTCTTTACAAAACCATTATAAGGTTTATTTTGCAGCATTGCCCACGTACGGTCATACGATGCCATATAATGCAGCACTACAATAATGGCCATAATATAGCCGGTTTTAGTGTATTGCATAGCAAACAATATCCATACTGCAAATGCAAACAGGCCAAGTTCAAGCAACAGTCTTAAAATGCCTGGGATGGCAACGGGGCGGGTTTAGGATCGTTAGGTATGCGGAATGTGCCCCATAAGGCCGCGGCTGCTACGGGTAATGCCAACGCGTAAATAAAGCGCGGCCACGCGATGGTTAAATGCCAGCCCCAATATGCTAAAATAAACAACATGGCTATCTCCAGTAAAAACCTTATAGTAAGATTTATAGGGTTTGTATTCACGCAAAAATATTTACAACATGTTAGATCAATACGCTTACTAAGCTTGTGAAAACAGTAAACAGCCTAAAGTTATTTAATTAATAACTAAAATTAAATCATCCATGTATAAAACAATCAAAATATTGAGGTATTTTTGCGGCACTAAAAAAAACAGGTTTATTTAATGCGTTTTATTGCACTCTGCCTTATTTTTTTGCTGAACGGTTTCGCGGGGGTTTATGCCCTGCCCCGAAAGGCTTTTTTGGTGCAAGATTCATTGGCAACCAGCCAGCCACATCATTACGATAGCATTGCAAGGAAGCACCCCAAACACATGGCTTTTTTAGATTCAGTGGCCCAGGCCACTGCGCAAAGGGAGCATTTTGTATCAGACTCGGTAGCTACCATGTACATCATGCCCGACCCTAACCGGCCCAACCAGCTTACAGCTTATCTGCTTAAAAACGCCATGTACAAGGGCCATAATTTTTTAGATATACCATTTACATCAAAAAAGAAAAAAGTGGGCGACGGGCATCCCCGCAAAAGCCGCGACCAATGGGTTATTGTAATGCTGGCGGGCTTGCTTTTATATACCGCGTTTTTAAATATCAGCATGGGGCCCGATATAAAAGGCGTATTCCAATCGTTTTACACCAAGCGCAACATACAGTTTGATAAGGAGGAGCGTCACATTAACTTTTGGGCATTTATGGGGCTGTTTTTACTGTTCGGACTAACATTCGGCCTGTTTTTGTACCAGCTGGCGGCATATAACAACATATATTACAGCATTAGCGGGGTACAGCTTTTTTGTGGCTTCTCGCTCATTGTTATTTCGCTGTTCTCGTTCAAATTTTTCATATTAAAGGTAATTGGTTTTTTATTTGATATTGATAATGTAGTGGGCGAATACATCACCACACTATATTTAACCTATTTTAATGTGGCATTTGTGTTTTTGCCCGTGGTAGTATGTTTTAGCTTACTGGCTGCACAATTTATCCCTTATTTACTAGCGGCAGCGCTGGTTTTAATAGTGATAATTTTTGTTTGGATATACCTGCGCAGCAGTGTTGGTATTATTTCTAATTTTCGATTTCACAAGTTTTATTTATTTATCTATCTTTGTGCCCTCGAAATTTGTCCCATTTTGATTTTGGTTAAGGTACTTAATTTATAATATTCAGGCAGTTTATTAAATTGATTTTGGAAGAAAGAAAGAAAAAGGTTAAGAGCATACTGGTTACTTTACCCAAACCCGAGAACGACAAAAATCCGTACGCTGAGCTGTCTAAAAAGCTTAACCTGAAAATTGATTTCAGAGCGTTTATACACGTTGAAGGCGTACCGGCAAAAGATTTTCGGAAAGAGAAAATAAACCTGGCTGATTTTACAGCGGTAATATTTACCAGCCGTAATTCGGCCGATCATTTTTTCCGCATTTGTGAAGAAATGCGTTTTGAGGTGCCGGTAGAAATGAAATATTTTTGCCTTAGTGAAACAATTGCCCTATACCTTCAAAAGTATATACAGTACCGCAAACGCAAGATATTTTTTGGCAAACAAACCGCTGCCGACCTGGCCGAAGTGTTGAAAAAACATTCAACCGAAAAATTCCTGTACCCATGCTCAGATGTAGCCGCCGAGGAAACTCAAAAGTTTTTGCTTGAGAATGGTTACAACTTTACTCCTGCCGTACTTTTCCGTACCGTTTGCAGTGACCTGAGCGACCTTGCTGAAGTGTTTTATGACGTAATTGCTTTCTTTAGCCCGTCAAGCATCCAGTCATTGTATAAAAACTTCCCCGACTTCAAACAAAACAATACCCGAATTGCCGCATTTGGTGCAACCACTCATAAGGCCGTAATTGAATCTGGGTTAATTTTAGACATTCCGGCACCTACTCCTCAAGCCCCATCCATGACCATGGCTATTGAACAGTATGTAAAACAAGTTAATAAGTAATTTTTTACGTCGCACCGCAACTTTTTTTATTGCTTTTCCGTTAAACGCCATATTATTCACCCTTATTCGGGTATTTAATGTTAAGTTATTAAAATAGCATTATATTTGATTATTGAGAGCATATTACAGCTTGTAAAACGCCCTCAATAAACTAACTGATGATAAAAAAAGTTCATTTTTAGCTTTTGCTTCATCAATAATTAATATATTCGGCACTGTATTTATGTTATATTTATAATTTATATGACTAACGTTTGAATTTTTTATGAAGCAGATTTACCCCCTTGTAGTAATAGTTGGTTTTTTGGCAATATTAAGCAGTTGCCGCACAGGTGGCGGTGGTGAATTAACCGGCGTTCCTCAAAAAAGTTTCAGGGCCGAAGTCCCATACGGAATGGTTTATATACCAGGTGGCTCATTTTTAATGGGACAAACCGACCAGGATGTTACTTTTTCGCAAATTGCCCAAACCAAACAGGTTACCGTAGGCCCATTTTTTATGGACCAAACAGAGATAACCAACAGCCAATACAAACAATTTGTTTTTTGGGTACGCGATTCAATTGCTATCACCAATTACTTAAACGATCAGAAATACTATCTTAAGCCCGCAAAAGGCGCAGGCAACAACGGCAGGAAATATATTAACTGGGCCTATGTTAGCAAATACCCAATTTGGAGCGCAAAAAAAGGCACCGCAGCAAACACGTCAAAACTTGATGGCATGTACTACCAGGGCGATGACCGTGTTTTTGACCGTAACGAGATAGATGTACGTTTATTAAAATACAATTTCTCGCTAATGTCATTACGCGAAGCCGCCAACTACCATACCGATAAAACCAAAAAACGTTCAGACTTTATATTGCGCGATACCGTGCCTGTTTATCCCGATACGCTGGTTTGGCTAAGCGATTTTTCTTATGCCGCCAATGAGCCTATGGTACAGGGTTATTTTTCGCACCCGGCATTTAAAAACTACCCGGTTGTTGGCGTAACCTGGCGCCAGGCACGCGCATTTACCGCGTGGCGCACCAAATACAATGAAAGCTATAAATACGCGCATCGTTTACCTCCCCGCGACCCTTACGATTTACCTACCGAGGCACAGTTTGAATATGCAGCACGCGGCGGCAGGATAGGTACCGATTACCCATGGGGCGGCCCTTATATTAAAAATGCAAAAGGCTGCCTGCTGGCCAACTTTAAACCAGGCCGTGGTAACTATACCGATGACGGCGGCGCTTATACCGTAAATGTAAAATCTTATTTCCCTAATGATTTTGGGTTATATAATATGGCTGGCAACGTTGCCGAATGGACCTCATCGGCATTTGATGAATCAGCTTCAACATTTGTTAGTGACTTAGCCCCTACCTTTCAGTACGAGGCTAAAGCCAGCGACCCTGAAGTATTGAAACGCAAGGTTGTAAAAGGCGGCTCATGGAAAGATGTGGGCTTTTTCCTTCAAAACTCAACCCGTACTTATGAGTATCAGGACACTGCAAAATCTTATATCGGCTTCCGTTGTGTAACAAGCTTCTTAGGCCGCGATATTAAGGATAAACGATAAATTCAAAAATTTACTATAACAAAAACTATCTTTTTTTTTCAAACGCTATGGCCGGTAAAAAACAACCTTACGGAATAAATAACGTAGTATCATGGGGTGCTACAGTGGTTATTATAGGACTACTATTTAAAATTCAGCACTGGCCTTATGGCGGCTTCTTTATATCGCTGGGCTTAGGTATGGAAGCCTTTTTATTCCTGATACTGGGTTTCCAAAGAGACTCAACCGAGATAGACTGGAGAAGGGCCTACCCTGAACTTGATGAAGACTTTAAAGGCGAATTGCCTGCATCATCATCAAGGGCAATAGGCGGCGGTGGAAATTTTTCAAGCACAGCTGCTTTGGATAAAATGATGGAAGACGCTAAAATAGGCCCTGAACTTATACATAGTCTGGGCGATGGCTTACGTAACTTTGGCGATAAGGTTAATGCCATATCAAAGGTTACTGATGCCGGCGAAGCTACTGCCCTGTTTACCCAAAAAGTAAAATCGGCAACTGCCAGCTACGATAATTTAGCCGCGTCATTTGAAAAAGCATCAGCTAACCTGGCTGAAATGGCAGGTTCAGGTATCGATTCAAAAAATTACCATGAGCAGGTACTTTCAATGGCAAAAAAATCTTTCGGCTTTAAATGCGGTATATGAACTGGAATTACAGGATTCAAGCAACCATTTAAAATCAATGAATAAGTTTTATGCTGATATGGAAGTGACCCTTCAAAACTTTAATGAATCGGTTGACGGATCGCAGCAGTTTAAAACAGAGGTTGGCAAGTTAGCTAAGAATTTAACTTCACTTAATGCTGTATATGGCAATATGCTATCGGCAATGAGTCAGCCACGCCCTCTATAATAATTTAGTAGTTTAAAAATATCAAACTTAAAATAACATTTAAAACAAATGGCTGGAGGTAAACAAACCCCAAGGCAGCGAATGATGGGTATATTGTATTTGGTTCTTTTGGGCCTGATAGCATTAGATGTACCCGATAGTTTGCTGGATGCCTTTAAACATATAAGTGATAGCTTAACCGCCTCAAAAACCAATGTTGAAAACGGTATTGACCAAACATTTAAAATTTTTGAAGCAACCAAGTTAAAAGAACAACCGCTAAGGGCGCAGCCCATATTTGATAGGGCACAAAAGGCAAAACAAATGTCTGATGACCTGAATAAATATATAGAAACCATTAAAGCCAAGTTTTTAGAAGAAACCGGCGGCATGGATGCTACAACCGGCGACTACAACGGCCGGGCTGACCTTGATGTATCGGTACGTATGATGATGAACGATCAAAAATATGGCCCTGAACTGCATAAAAGAATAAATGATACCAAAGCTGGTTTGCTTGCCTTACTTAACCCTAAGGAAAGAAGTGGCATTGACCTGTCATTAGATGCACCTGCCCCACCGCATGTTAACGGCTTCCCTAATAAAACATGGGAGGAAGCTAATTTTGGTGAAGGCATACCAATGGCTGCTGCCATGACCGCTTTGATTAAGATACAGGCTGACACTAAGAATGCCGAGAACGAAGTTGTTAAAAAGATATTAGGCGAAGTTGACCAGGCACAAGTAAACCTTGACCAGTTTAACGCTGTTGCTGTTGCACCTACCAGTTACGTAATTGCAGGCCAACCTTATACCGCGCAAGTGTTTTTAACTGCTTCTGATTCAAAATCAAATCCTGATATTACCGTTGGTGGCTCTAGACTTCCTGTAAGCGGTGGCAAGGGTACTTACACTGTGAATACAAGCGCAGAAGGTGTAAAAACATGGACAGGTACCATAACCGTAAGGCAAACTGATGGTACGTTTAAAACTTATACCACTCCACCACAAACTTACCAGGTAGCAAGGCCATCGGCTGTTGTATCGCCTGAAAAGATGAACGTGCTGTACATTGGCGTGTCAAACCCGCTGGCCGTTTCAGCACCGGGCATACCTTTGGATAAACTACATTTAAGCATAAGCAGCGGTTCGGTAAGCGGAGCAAACGGGCATTTCTCAGCCGAGGTTAAAACTATTGGTACCGCTACTGTTACGGTATCAGGCCAGGTATCAGGCAAAACAATGACACTAGGCTCAACCCTATTCCGTGTTAAACGTATACCAGATCCAAAGTTTGAATTTGCCGGTAAAAGCGGTGGCAAAACCAGCGCTGCCAATATAAGGGCACAGGATTATGTATTTGCTAAACTTGAGAATTTTGAGTTCGATGCTAAATTTAATGTTACACACTTTACGTTAATGGTAATAAAACCACGCCAGGATGCTATTATAATTCCCGGCACGGGCAATGCACTATCAGGCCAGATGCACTCGGTAATGAATACGGTTATACCAGGCACAACGATAGTATTTAAAGATGTTACAGCAGTGGGGCCTGATGGTACGCCACGTTACCTTGACGATATTGTAATTAGCGCAAATTAGAAGGATATGAAAAAGAACATTTTGCTTATTGTACTTTGCTTAGCTTGCACAGCAAGCTTTGCCCAGTCAAAAAAGAAAAAAACAACAAGGAGGAAGCCTGCTACTACTGCTACGCAACAACCGGCATCGCAAAGCACCGCATTGAATGCGCAGCAACCTGTTGATACCACCAGAAGGACCAATACACTGAAACCTTTTGACAGGCCCCTTGATGGTTACTATAAAAAGACCAACATTTTAAGCGCGCGTGTTACACCATACCCTAACCTGCGCGAATCTGATGTGGCTTATTCAAAACGTGTATGGCGGGTAATTGATCTGCGCGAGAAAATGAACCAATACCTGGCATCGCCAAAAGCACGGTTGATAGACGTATTGCTAACCGCTGTTAATAATGGCGAGCTTACCGCTTATGATGCTACTCCCGACCCTAAGAACGATCCTGATGGCGATAGCTTTGCAAACCCATTAACCCCGGCACAAGCCATGGCTAAACTGGTAGATAGCTCGGTAGTTCAAAAACAGGATATTAATGGTAATTCGGTACGTTCGAAAGTGGCCGGTATATTAAATCCTGATAGTGTTGTAAAATTCCTGATAAAGGAAGATTGGATATTTGACAAACAACGTTCAGTTTTTGAACCACGCATAATAGGCATAGCACCTATGACAAAACCTGCCGCAGGCGATCTGGCAACTGATTACCAGGCTGCATTCTGGATATATTTCCCTGATGCGCGCCAGATACTAACTGTGAAGGAAGTAGTGAGCAAAGAGAATGATGCCACTGGCCTTAGTTTCGATGATATATTTATGAAGCGGATATTTACCAGCTACATTGTGAAAGTATCTAACGATAAGGACGAACGTATAAAGGATTACGCGCAAGGCATAGACAGGCTATACGAATCGGAAAAAGTGAAGAAAGGTTTGATGGACTGGGAGTTGAATTTGTGGCAATATTAGTGGTAGAGATTAGTTAGAAAATATAAAACAAAAAGGGAGCGAAAATCGCTCCCTTTTTGTTTTATATCCCCCACGTCATTGCGAGCGATAGCGTGGCAATCGCGAACTATGTAGGTCCGCTCTGTAAGTCGGGGATTGCCACGCTATCGCTCGCAATGACGCTTGGTGGTATTACGCTTGGTTACATAGCATATGGGGTTGCTTCGTTCCTCGCAATGACGTGAAGTGGGGCAATGAAGTACAGGGAAAACTATTTACTAATAAAATACTCAACAATTGCTTTTGCCTGTTTTGTGTTCACTATTTCAAGCAGTTCTGCCTCATTTGCTTCCCGTATCTTTTTTACCGATTTGAAGTATTTTAATAGTTTGCCTGATGTTGTTTTGCCGATGCCGGGTATCAGGTCAAGTTCGGTGACGAGGGTGCCCTGGTCGCGTTTTTTGCGGTGAAAGGTGATACCAAAACGGTGGGCCTCATCGCGCAGCTGCTGGATTACTTTAAGGGTTTCTGAACGCTTATCGAGATAAAGCGGGTATTGGTCGCCGGGATAATAGAGTTCTTCGAGGCGCTTGGCAATACCGATAACGGTTACCTGCTTATCAATCCCTAACAATTTTAAACTCTTCATGGCCGATGATAGCTGCCCTTTGCCTCCATCAATTATGATAAGCTGCGGCAGTTCAGTTCCCTCATCCAACATACGGCGGTAGCGGCGATGCACGGCCTCTTCCATGGTGGCAAAATCATCGGGGCCGACAACAGTCTTTACATTAAAGTGCCGGTAATCCTTTTTCGATGGTTTGCCATCCTTAAACACCACTATGGCCGAAACCGGGTACTTGCCCTGGAAGTTGGAGTTATCAAAACACTCGATATGCCGCGGCAGTTGGTTCATGCGCAGATCCTTCATCATTTGCGTTAGCAGGCGGTCGGTGCGGATCTCGGGGTTTAACTTTTCATACTGGTCTATCTTTTCCTTTTTAAAGAATTGCACATTTTTTTGCGACAGATCAAGCAGTTTCTTTTTTTCGCCCAGTTTGGGTATGGTGAATTTTATAGTTGAGCTATCGTCCACATCAATTTTAAAGGGTACGATAACTTCTTTTGAATGGCTGTTATACCGGCTCCTGAACTCAGATATAGCCAGTGTTAACAATTCCTCGTCGCTTTCATCAAGCCGTTTTTTAAGCTCAATGGTTTGGGTTTGGATAATAGTGCCGTTCATTATCTTCAGGAAGTTAACAAAGGCATATTTTTCCTCAGAGGCTATGCTAAACACATCAATATCGGTAATTGACGAGTTTACCACGGTTGATTTACTCTGGTAATTCTCCAGCAACTCGAATTTGCGTTTGAGGCGATGTGCCTGCTCGAAATTCATTTCAGCCACCGCGCTTTCCATATCGCTTTTTAATTCGCGCAGCACCCCTCCTATTTTTCCATTCAACACATCGGTAATTTCGCTGATGTTGTGATTGTAGTCTTCTTCGGTCTGATGATCCTGGCAGGGCCCCTTGCAATTGCCCAGCTGGTACTCCAAACAAACCTTAAACTTGCCCTTCTCTATATTTTGCCGGGTGAGTGGCAGGTTACAGGTACGCAGCGGGTAGGTTTCCTTTATCAACCCTAAAATATTGTGCATCATGCTTACCGAAGCATAAGGGCCCAGGTATTTTGAGCCATCGCGCACTATGCGGCGTGTCCAGAATATGCGGGGATAATTTTCATTTTTAATAATGATCCAGGGATAGGTTTTATCATCCTTGAGCATCACATTGTAGCGGGGCTGATGTTTTTTTATCAGGCTGTTTTCCAGCAGCCACGCATCGATCTCGGTATCGACAATAGTAAAGGTGATATTATTTATTTTTGATACCAGTACCCTTGTCTTCCCATTTACATTTGGATTATTGAAGTATGAGGTAACGCGATTGCGCAGGTCTTTGGCTTTGCCAATATATATGAGTTCCTTCTCCTTATCCCAAAACTGATAGATGCCCGGCTTATGAGGGACGTTTTTAAGGGCACTTTTATAATCAAACTTTTCACTCATTGTTCACTCATTCATTCTTCTCTCCCCACACGTCATTGCGAGGAACGAAGCAACCCCACTTAGCAAGTTCGCCATTCATGTGAGTTTGCTTCGTTCCTCGCAATGACGTGGCGGTGAGGTTTGTTTGTATTCCGGTTAAAACTCCAGCTTCTTATCCACCTCGTTAGTTCCTTTTGCCTGCTGGTTATATTGGTTACAATCAAGGGTTATAGTTACGCCGCCTTTTGGGGGATCAAAATCAATATTCTTTTTATAGCCCAGTGCAGGGTTGGCATATAACTTTTGCATATACAGCGCAAAAATTGGCAGGGCCGTGTTGGCGCCTTCGCCAAGCCTTTCGGTGCGGAAGTGTATGTCGCGGTCTTCGCAGCCTGTCCATACGCCGGTTACCAGTTGCGGGGTAAAACCTACGAACCAGCCATCTGAGTTATCATTTGGTGTACCTGTTTTGCCTGCTATTGGATTGTACAAGTGGTAAGTAAAACCCATGCGGGCGCCGGTTCCTTCTGTAACTACGGCTTTAAGCATATCGGTCATTACGTAAGCGGTTTGCTCATTCATGGCCTGCTTTACCAGCGTGTGATTGGTGTACAGTACATTGCCGTTCTTATCCTCTATCCGAAGTAAAAATGTAGGCTGTGTCCATATACCATGATTGGCAAATACGGCGTAAGCACCCGTCATATCAAACACCGAGGCATCAAAACTACCCAGGCATATTGACGGATATGGAGGAACATCGCTGGTAATACCCATTTTTTTAATAAGTTCCACAACGGGTATAGGTGTAACCTGCTTCATAATATGGGCGGTTATCCAGTTTTGCGAATGGGCCAAAGCCTGTCGCAGCGTTAACATACCGGGGATTGTTTCTGATCTGCCTGAGCGCGGCACCCATGGCGGGCTGCCGGGATAAGTGATGGTATCGGGCACATTATTTACCTGCATACAGGGCGAATAACCATCTTCAATAGCTACCGCGTAAGTAAATGGTTTGGCTGTTGAGCCTGTCTGCCGCGCGCCATCTTTTACCTGGTCGTACTTAAAATGCTCAAAGTTAATGCCGCCTACCCATGCTTTTATTTCGCCGGTTACAGGGTCCATACTCATTAATGAATTGCGCATCAATAACTTACAATACACAATGGAGTCAATGGGTTTCATCACGGTATCAATGTTACCCTTCCAGGTAAACAGGTTCACAGTATCGGGTGTATTAAAGTTTTCTCTTATCTCATCATCCGATTTTCCTTCCAGCTTTAATTCCTTGTACCTGTCGCTCCTTCGCATACCCTGGTCAAGCAGCAGTTTAAAATTATGTATCTCTTTCCACAGGCTATGCCCATGCCAGTGATCATTAAATTGCACCTGCAGCTTCCGCATATATTCGCGTTGCGATTCCTCGGCATATTGCTGCATGGTAGCATCAATAGTGGTATATATTTTCAGTCCGTCGCGGTCAAGGTCGTAAGGTGTGCCATCGGGTTTGACGATGGATTTATCAACCAGTATTTTTTGCACCTCTTTTTTAAGCACTGCCCTAAAATATTGGGCCAGCCCTTCGTTATGATCCATACGCTGAAAATTGAGATCTAAGGGCTGTTGTTTAAATTGATCAACCTGTCCGCTGGTTAAATAACCCTCTTTTTGCATCCGATCCAATACCAGGTTACGACGGCCAATAGCTGCCTGCGGGTGCCTTATGGGCGAATATAAACTCGGCGCATTCAGCATACCTACCAGCAAAGCTGCCTGATCAGCGTTAAGCTTATCGGGTGTGGTGTTAAAATAGGTGCGCGCTGCCGATTTTATACCATATGTATTATAGGCCCCAAAATTAACCTTGTTCAAATACATGGTTAATATCTCCTGTTTGGTGTAGTGGCGCTCCAACTGAACAGAAATGATAAGCTCTTTAAGCTTTTGGGTGATGCGAACAAAAGGGTTATGGCTGCCGCCGCCGTTGAACATATTTTTCGCCAACTGCTGTGTAATGGTACTCCCGCCCTGGTGACTACCTACCAGGTTATAAAAAATGATACTGATGGAACGCTGGAAATCTATACCCGAATGGTCATAAAAACGGTTATCCTCGGTGGCTACAAGGGCGTTAACCACATAAGGCGACAACTGTTTATAGGTTACACTTGAGCGGTTTTCTACATAATAAGTACCCAGTATTTGTTTATCAGACGATATGATCTCCGAGGCCAGGTTGCTTTTTGGGTTCTCCAGATCGCGGAAAGGTGGCAGCGAGCCGAAAAGTCCAAAAGCGGTTAGGACTATAAGTAAAATAAAAAACACCACGCAGCCAATGGCCAATTTCCAAACCCTCCGGTTATAATGTTTTATTTCCTGTTGTGAAAGTTTAACTTCCTTTTTTTGCATATCAATAATTGTTTTGATAGTAATCGATATAACTATCCAATAGTTTTTTGTCGGCTAATTTATCCAGATTTTGGCTTGTTATTATAAAAAAAACTGTATTTATCCTTTGGTATCTTCATAATCTCGGGCATTAGGGGTATTATGGCCCTTGCATAAGCTTTAACGGCGGCAAGGCTATAAAAGCGCCCTATAAATATAAGGCGGTTATTGTCGCCCACCTGCATTAGCTGATGTTTTACATTACCATCGGTTAAATTAGCGCGATTAAACTGCCCTATACCAAAACGCGAAGATGCCAGGTTAGTGTTATCATTACTAATATTTATTATAAAATAGTAATTGGTACTATCGCGCATGGAGAAAATTTTTGATTCCACTGGTTTTTTATCCGACGATTTGGCAGCAGTTAGTAATGGATCAACAACCGGCTTTTTAACCGAGTCGGTTTTTGTTACCTCCGCTTTCTTTTCAGGCTTTCTTATATCTGCCACTGTATTAAATGTCATTTGCCTGCCTGGTACACGATATTCGGTTTCCTTTTTATTTTCAACAGGCGGGGTGAAAGGCACTTCGGTGGTATCAGATTCAAGCAAAGCGTTATGCCTTGACGACATATCGACTAAATTGGCAGTAATATAGTTAATGTGCTGAGTAACCAGCGGTACTATCAGCTTATCATCAGGGTATTTTTTGGCTATGTCTTCCAGGTCCTTTTTAAAAGCGGCTACCGGCTCGTTATGCGCGGCGGATATGGCACGCAGGTAATACAACTGAGCCTCATATTTATTATCGGGATATTGTTTAATAACCTGGTCGGCACGGGTAATTACTTCGCTGTAATGTCTTTTATCGTACAGGTCATATACCTGGTTATATAATGCTATGAACTCGGCATCCTTATCGCCCAGTTTTTTGCTGTAATCAGGATCGAGTATTACTTTGGCAAAAGGCGTTTCGGCATAATTTTTAAGCAGCAGGTTTTTATACACATCGGCTTTGGGGTCGTTAAGATCGGTGTACAAGCGGTACAAACCATAATAAATAGCAGGCACGTTAGGATTATCGGGAAAGCGGTGCAATATTGTTTCAAAAGCATCAATAGCCGCCTTTTTATCACCCAAAATATCGCGGTAAAAACCTGCTATATCAAAATACGCATTATAAATACGCAGGTTTGACCTTGCCAACAGATCGGGCGTAAGCGGCAAATTTTGCACAATCTGCTGGCGATAGCGCCCGGCGGTAACAATTTCGGCAGTTTTGGCGGTTGGG
>Ga0206994_1050_pt1 | contig 26265 bp, 22 predicted proteins | sample Alteio_BWMinCont_4_FD_153485 | JGI IMG/M metagenome (GOLD analysis project Ga0206994, IMG submission 153485) | Enriched cells from forest soil in Barre Woods Harvard Forest LTER site, Petersham, Massachusetts, United States -... | ecosystem: Environmental > Terrestrial > Soil > Temperate forest >...
ATGAAGCCATGATCCCATGTTTGTAGGCAATTTCCTTTACTGCGGTTTTAAACAGTACAGCTTTATCGGCAGCCTGTAAAACATGGTCGTGCATAATGGCTGCTTCATATACTCCAGGGCCAGTCTCAGTATGCAAACCTTCCAGCGGAATATTAAATTGCATCAGCAGGTTAAACAGGTCGTAATAAAAATCGCTTTGCTGTGATGTACGTAGTATGGAGTAACCAAACATACCCGGCGTAAGAGTTTGCAGGTTGGTAAAGCTTTTATCTTTTAATGTTTGTGGCGTTTCCTTAAAGTTGAACCATTCAAACTCCTGGGCAAATTCGGGGTGATAACCCATGGCCTCGCAATCTTTTGCTATGCATTTTAACAGGCTGCGTGTATCAACCGGCAGATCATTACCATCAGCTTTGCTAAAATCGGCTAAAAAGAATGGAATATTATCCTGCCAGGGCACGGTACGGAATGTCGACAAGTCAATACGGCATTGCTGATCCGGGTAACCGGTATGCCAGCCGGTTATGTCAACATTGTCGTAAGTGCCATCGCTGCTGTCCCAGCCAAAAACCACATCGCAAAAGCCGTAGCCATTGCGCATGCCATCAATAAACTTTTTATGGTGAATAACCTTTCCGCGCAAAATACCATCCGTATCGGCAAATGCGAATTTTATTTTCTGAATGTCGTTTTCCTTTATGTAGGTTATGATCTGGTCTTCATTCATAAGGCTTGAAATAATTTCGTCGGCAAGTTAAGCATCTGCCCTGGCAGGATAATATTCCATTCTTTTTAGCCGATTTTAGCAAAGCTGATGGTAATGACAGGCAATTATTTATTTGTTTACGGTACATTATTGGATGACACCAACGAATTTGCCATCTACCTAAAAAACAATTGCAGTTTATATGCAAAAGGGAAATTTAAGGGCCGGCTTTATGATATTGGCGAATACCCCGGTGCAATAGCCGATAGTAATTATCCTAGCTATGTGTATGGTAGCATTTTTATATTGAAGGATGCTACTTCAGCCCTAAAATATTTAGACGATTATGAAGGCTTTGGCCCTGAACAGGAACAGCCGAATTTATTTGTGAGGGGGATTATTGAGGTTGAAATTGCTAAAGGAATTGTTAACTGCTGGTGTTATTTGTATAATTTACCTATTGATGGTTTGGTGTTGATTGGGTCGGGGGATTATTTGAGGTATAGGAATAATAAATTATAAAAATCCGTCATCCCGAACTTGTTTCGGGATCTCAAAGATAAGTATTCACCATGAAGTCGACTAAGCACATGGGATGCTGAAACAAGTTCAGCATGACAATTAAAAGTGTTAAAACAAAAAAGCCCTGCAAGTAAACCTGCAGGGCTCGGTATTTAAACTAATTAGGGTATTAAAGTTTTGCTGATTTTACAGTTTTGATAATAACCGCAGCTACTTTGTATGGATCGGCAGCTGAGTTAGGGCGACGATCTTCAAGGTAACCACTCCAGTTATGATCAACAGTATATAACGGGATGCGGATAGAGGCACCACGGTCAGATACACCATAGCTAAAATCGTTTATTGAAGCTGTTTCATGCTTACCGGTTAAACGCTGATCGTTATCGGCGCCATAAACGGCAACACACTCAGCAACTGCCGGGCGGAAGGCTTCGCAAATAGCTTCAAATGTTGCTTTGCTGTTTGCAGTACGTAATATAGTGTTCGAGAAATTCGCATGCATACCTGAACCATTCCAGTCAAGTGTACCTAATGGTTTGCAATGCCAGTTGATAGAAACATCATAGCTTTCGCCAATTCTTTCTAACAAATAACGAGCAACCCATATCTGGTCACCAGCTTCTTTAGCGCCTTTAGCAAAGATCTGGAATTCCCACTGACCTGCAGCAACTTCAGCGTTGATACCTTCAACGTTAAGGCCTGCTTCTAAACAAGCGTCAAGGTGTTCTTCAACTATATCGCGGCCGAAAGCATTTTTAGCGCCTACTGAACAGTAGTATGGGCCCTGTGGCGCAGGATAACCACCTGCCGGGAAACCAAGTGGTTTGTTTGTTTCTGTATCCCAAAGGAAATACTCTTGCTCAAAACCAAACCAAAAATCATTATCATCATCCTGTATCATGGCACGGCCGTTCGACACGTGTGGCTGGCCTTTTGAATCAAGCACTTCGCACATAACCAGGTAACCATCTTTTCTTTGAGGGTCAACACAAATAAACACAGGTTTTAAAACGCAGTCTGAAGAACCTCCTGGTGCCTGCTCGGTTGATGAACCGTCAAAGCTCCATAAAGGACAATCTTCTAATTTACCGCTAAAGTCTTTTTCAATTTTTGTTTTACTACGCAGGCTTTGTGTTGGTTTATACCCGTCTAGCCAGATGTACTCTAATTTTGCTGCTGCCATTTTTAATTATTTTTTAATGTTGGATTCAAAAAATAGTATTTGTATGTGTTAAATTCAATTATGAAGGCGAATTTAAATTATTTTTACAAAAATCATCAAAAAAATGTGAAAAAATTATATTTTTTTTCAAAAATAGCAGTTTTAACCCACCAAAAAGCCAAAATGAAAGCTGTCAAAAATTAAACTACAATAATATTGATTAATTTTATCGAAATGATTAATTAAATTAAGCAAAAGGCTAAAATTACGAAAATGGAAATAGCGCATACTTATCATGTTTATTTAATGTTATTTTTCAATTTAATTACACAGCCTTTATAAAAAATCCTTAAAATTGCCTGATTTTAATTAAGAGGAGCTGATCCCCTCATAAATAACATTTTCTTCTACATAAATTAATAATACATTATGAAAATTACAGTGGTTGGTGCCGGGGCTGTTGGCGCTACCTGTGCAGACAACATTGCCAGGAAAGAATTAGCCGAAGAACTTATTTTATTAGACATTCGCGAAGGTTTTGCCGAAGGTAAGGCTATCGATATGATGCAAACCTCGGCCCTATTGGGTTTTGACACTAAGATAAAAGGTGTTACCAATGATTACGCGGCTACGGCTGAGTCGGAAGTGGTAGTAATAACATCGGGCTTGCCACGTAAACCGGGAATGACCCGCGAAGAGCTGATAGGTACCAACGCCAACATTGTAAAAAGCGTAACCGAAAACATTTTAAAGCATTCGCCGAATACTATTATCATAGTGGTATCGAACCCTATGGATACCATGAACTATCTTACCCTGAAAACATCGGGCCTGCCAAAGAACCGTATATTGGGTATGGGCGGCGCGCTTGATTCGGCAAGGTTTAAATATTACCTGAGCCAGGAGCTTGGCTGCTCCCCTGCCGACCTTAACGCGGTAGTTATTGGCGGTCACGGTGATACTACCATGATCCCTTTAATACACCACGCTACCTGGAACAGCAAACCGGTAACACAATTATTAAGCAAAGAGCAGCAGGAAAAAGTTGTTAAAGCCACAATGGTTGGCGGTGCGACTTTAACCGGGCTTATTGGTACATCAGCCTGGTACGCGCCGGGTGCAGGTACTGCATTTATGGTTGAAGCTATTGTACGCGACCAAAAGAAACTGCTATCGTGCGGTGTTGCGCTTGATGGTGAGTACGGCCAGAAAGATATATCATTGGTTGTACCGGTTATCATCGGTAAAAACGGATGGGAAAAAATTGTCGACTTTAAACTAAGCGATGCTGAACAAGCTGAATTTAACAAAAGCGCCGATGCCGTAAGGAACATGAATAATGTACTGAGCGCAACAGGAGTTTTGTAAGGATTGATTAATTATTCTACATTGAAAGCGGCTTTTTTAAAAGAGAGCCGCTTTTTATTAAATTTAATTAGCCGCTTTACCTGACAGATCAAAATGAAATAATGTGACAAGTTCAACCCGTTCAGGGTGGCCATTTTGCATTCCTGCAACCCAAGATGGTGATTGTTGAATGGCTTGCACTACTGCATCTTTCATGGCTTTATCGGTGCCACTTAATACTTCAATATTACTTAAAGTCCCATCTTTTTCTACTACAAAAGCCACATCAATCAAGTCTCGTGTATAATTATTTCTATCGTATGCGGGAAATTTAATCGTCCGTGCTATAAATGTGTTAAAAGCTGAGGTATCGCCATTTTTAAATTTAGGCTTTATTTCTGTGGACATAAATACAGTGTCCCCTTTCTTTGTTGTATCTATTGAATATATAATTTCTCCTTTTTTAAACATATCGATCAATAATTTCCCTGTATCATCTTTCATATCACGCCATTCGCCATATTTCAAACTATCTTTTACCATTCCTTCTTGAATTGTTTTTTTAAAATCACGATCAAATTCTATCCATTTTCCATTTCCATTCTCGGCCAATACCTTTCCTGTTGAATCACAACAATCAATTTTCAATAACCGATATTTCTCATCAAATTTTTCGCAGGTATATAACTGTCCATTAGGGTAGTATTTGGTTAGGTCTGTAAGATAAATACCATCTCTACAAACCCGCATCGACTTTAAGTGTCCATTCTGATAATAATCGTACGAAATACATTTACCCTTAAAAGACAGGTAAAGAGAAGTTTTATCAGGCATACGAAACATAGTTTTTTCTGCTGCCCCTACTAATTTGCATTTACCATTAAGATAGAATTCCCGGATAGGGTATATTTTCGCCCCTGTGCTAATATCAGGTGGCGTCATTATCTGCAAAACATAATCCGCGCTATCTTTAGTTTGAACTATTTGCCCGGATTTTTTCATATTATACAACACGGAGTCGGGCTTTTGCGCTTTAGCGGTTTGAAGAAATAGTAACCCAAGAATGGATATAAGTAAGGTTTTAAACATGTGATAAGATTATGGCTAAATATAGCAATACCGCCAATATTAATTGGCTTAATATAAAATGTTAAAAAATATTCCTTTTATAAAAACCATCATCTCAAACCAGGCAACCAATGCAATAACCCATCAATTCACTACAGCACTTTTCACATTAAAATCAAGCGGTTCGCCCAGGTATTGTGTTTTTTCGGTGAAGGGTATCTCAACGCCGTTCACGTCGCGGTAATTGGTGTAATCTATTGGTGCGCTGCCGGGGCCGTCCATTATTTCCCTTAGTTTTAGCCCTGTTTTGCCGTCGTAGTATATTTTTATTTTAATGCTGTCGGGGGTGGTTACGGTTACCTGGTACACCAGACTGTCGTTCATAACCTGCATCATGGGTGCCAGTTGTACATTATAGCCCGGTTTAAGATAATCCAGTTCGGGGAAAAGTTTATGCTTTTCCTTTATCGCGCTTTTGTCAACAATGCTCAGGTGCATATTGGTATTTTTTTCATTCACCCGCACGCTATCACCGTTTATGTCAATATGCGAGAAAACAGCATTGTCATAAACCGGCAGTGTAACTTCCTGACGAAACGATGCCGGCGTTTTATACCGGGTGCTGCGTATCAGTATCATGCCGTCAAGGTTAGCCGTATCAATCACCTTTAAACTTTTAACGTTTCTTAACTTAGCTTCTCCCCCTATCGCGTTTATGTATTTTTTAATAATATCTATCCCGGTAGTACCCTCAGGCACAGGTAAACCGCTATAAGCATTGTTATCAGGGTTAATATCAGGCAACGTATGATCGGGGTCAATAATAGCCGAAGCTATTTTGGAGGTTGAATTATAAGCGAATGTCCATTCGGGGCCGTGTTGCCATATTTCGGCAGGTAATTTTACCGTATCGGCTTTGCCGTTTTCCTGTTTAATAAGGATGGTTACCGGCAGGGCCATTTCCTCCAGGTTATCAATAGTTATGGTCGAGCCTTCAGCCGGGTTATTGTTATTGTAATTAACCTGGCTTATGGCCTGGTCAAGCTTCCAGGTAGTAGAGAACCATTCGTTCCAAAACCAGCTCAGGTCCTCGCCTGCGGCGTTATCCATGGTATGGAAAAAATCCCATGGTGTAGGGTGTTTAAATGCCCAACGCTTAATGTATGTTTGAAAAGCATAATCAAACCTTTCCTCACCCAGGATCTGTTCACGCAATATCATTAACCCCAAAGCGGGCTTGTCATATTCCGACATGGGCGAAAATTCTTCGGGCGTAACATCAGGCAGCGTCATGATAGAATTTGCATCGGCAGAAAACATACCAATGGCTACCCTGTGTTCATCCACCGGTTTATAAAACTCGCCATTGTTGAATATCCTGGTATCAACATTATTTAAAAAGGTATTGAAGCCCTCATCCATCCAGGCATATTTGCGTTCGTTCGAGCCTACTATCATCGGGAACCAGTTATGGCCAAACTCGTGGTTGGTAACATCCCACAGATCACCTTTTTTATTGTCAGTCCCGCAAAATACTATGCCGGGGTATTCCATACCGCTTACATTGCCGGCCACATTGGTAGCCACGGGATAAGTATAGGGGTACCACTTATTTGAATATAGTTCAATAGCGCCCTTCGTAAACTCGGTCGACCTGCTCCATGAATCATTGCCTTTCCCTTCAATCGGGTAAACTGACTGTGCCAGCGCTTTCTTGCCACCGGGCAGGTTTACGCGCGCCGCATCCCACAAAAATGCTTTAGATGCCGCCCATGCCGCATCGCGCGAGTTTTTGCAGAAAAAATGCCAGGTTAACTCGGTTTTATTTTCGGGATGCGCCCTTCCACTCACAACATCGATAGAATCCTTAATAAACACTGTCTTATCACTGTTTTTTGCTTCAGCCAATCGTTTTATTTCAGTTGGAGTAAGCACTTCTGCCGGGTTAAGCAATTCGCCCGAGCCAACTACCACCAAACTTGCAGGTGCTGTAATTGTAAAATCAAAATTACCATAGTCCAGGTAAAATTCAGCTCCCCCCATATACGGTATCACGTTCCAGCCGGTAACATCATCATAAACCTCCATGCGTGGGTACCATTGGCCTATATTATATATCCAGCCATTTTTGGTATGCGCGCGGCCCATCCTGTCGGAACCGTTTTCGGGTATGGTAAGGGCGTATTCAATTTTCAGCTCTATTTTGCTTCCTGCGGCGCGCAAAGTATCCTTTAACCTAATTTGCATACGTGTATCGGTAACTATGTAATCCGCTTTTTCGGCCTTACCGTTTTTTATCACATAAACCGCTTTTATTTCATCGCCATTGGTAAAGGTTTTACTGGTAAACCGCCCCGAACTACCCAGTATAGCTGTGGCATTCCCCCGTGAATTCTCCTTATAAATATTCTGGTCAAGCTGCAGCCACAAAAACGCCATCGGGTCAGGGCTGTTATTGGTATAGGTAATTTGGGTAGTGCCGCTTATCCTGTGCTGCGCGGTATCAAGCGTTACATTAATTTTATAATCGGCACTGTTTTGCCAGTATTTTGGGCCGGGGGCACCGCTTGCATCTCGGTATTCGTTTCCTTTAGCAGGGTAAAATGTCGGGCTGAAAACTTTATACTGATCGTACTTTGTTGCTGTTATATCTATGTACTGGGCGTTAACATTATATATCACCATACATAATACAACCAACAGCACCGCCTTGCAATACTTCATATTAACTTAACAATTTTTTTAGTAAAGAGGGCAAATGTAAAAAATTTATGCGGATACAGCCCTTTCATTTATAACGTGTTATCATACATATATGTTGGCTGTGCCTTAAGGAATTATCTATAAAAATGGTGAAACCGATCCAAACAGTGTTATTAACCTCCCTTATAAGCAATTTTTTATATTTTTGCGGAAGTTTCCGGACCTATGACACATCCGGCTACATTCCCGATAAATGAATATATCAGTTGTAGTACCTTTATATGATGAAGTAGAATCGTTACCCGAGCTTACCAGCTGGATAAGCCGTGTAATGGACGAGAATCGCTTTAGCTATGAAATAATTTTGGTTGATGACGGCAGTAAGGATGGATCGTGGGAAATGATAAAGAAACTGCAGTTGAACAACCCTTATATAAAAGGCATAAAGTTCAGGCGTAATTATGGTAAATCAGCAGCGTTAAATACCGCTTTTGAGGCCGTAAAAGGCGATGTGGTAATTACCATGGATGCCGACCTACAGGACAGCCCCGATGAGATACCCGAACTTTACCGCCGCATTACCGAAGAAAAATATGATCTTATATCAGGCTGGAAAGCTAAACGGTATGACCCGATAAGCAAAACCGTACCTACCAAGTTGTTTAATGCCGCAACCCGGAAAATGTCGGGCATTGATAACCTGCACGATTTTAATTGCGGACTGAAGGCTTACCGCCTAAGCGTGGTAAAAAACATTGAGGTTTACGGCGAAATGCACCGTTATATTCCCGTTATAGCTAAATGGGCCGGCTTCACTAAAATTGGTGAGCAGGTGGTGGAGCATCGTGCCCGCAAATACGGAAAAACCAAATTTGGCATGAGCCGCTTTGTAAATGGTTTTTTAGACCTGTTATCTATATTTTTCGTAGGGAAATTCGGCAAACGGCCAATGCACTTTTTTGGCATGATGGGCACTATAAGCTTTTTAGCGGGCTTGATATGTGCCTTTTGGCTCATATTCTCTAAACTATATGATATTGAGCATCATATAAAATACAGCCGCGAAGTAACGGCCCAACCCTTGTTTTATATCGCCCTTGTTGCCATAATATTGGGCTCGCAGCTATTTTTAACCGGCTTTGTTGCCGAACTGGTAGCCCGCAGCGCCCACGAACGCAACAAGTATCAGGTTGAGGAAACGATTTAATTTGAAAATTTTATGATTTGAAAATTTGAAGATATTGTCAAATCATTACATCGCCTAAATAATTCATTTTCAAATCTTCAAATTACCAAATTTTCAAATTAAATAAATGTTTTTCTCCATCATCATCCCTTTATACAACCGTCCGCAGGAGATAAAAGAACTGCTGGAAACCCTCACCCAACAAACTTATAAGCAGTTTGAGGTGCTAGTAATTGAAGATGGTTCGACTAAAGATGCCGCTGAAATTGTAAAAGGTTTTGCTGATAAACTGGATGTAAAATACTTTGTAAAGCCCAACAGCGGCCAGGGTTTTAGTCGCAATTATGGATTTGAACGGGCAAAAGGCGATTACTTTGTAGTTTTCGATTCTGATTGCCTTATTCCGGCTGATTACTTGCAAATAGTTAACGACAGCCTTGCCAAAAATTGGCTCGATGCTTACGGCGGCCCGGATGATGCGCATCCCTCTTTCACTCCTACCCAAAAAGCTATCAGCTATTCCATGACCTCCCCTTTTACCACAGGCGGCATACGGGGAAATAAAAAAGGAATCGGGCAATTTCATCCGCGCAGCTTTAATATGGGTATATCGCGGCAGGTATGGGAAAAGGCAGGCGGTTTTATCATAACCCGTTTGGGCGAGGATATTGAATATAGTATCCGGGTACATTCAATGGGCTTTAAGATAGGCCTAATACCCGATGCCAAGGTTTACCATAAGCGCCGCACCAGTTTTTTACAATTTCACAAGCAATTGCATTTTTTTGGCAGGGCGCGTATAAACGTTTATACCTTCTTTCCGCAAGAGCTAAAGGCGGTTCACTTTTTTCCCGCGATATTCACCTTATTTATTATATTTACTATAATAGCTAACCTATTTATAAAGCCAATAGCATTGTTGTGCAATATTATTTTGGCGATATTTATTTTGTTGATATTTTTTCACTCGTGGTGGAAAAACAAGTCGGCAAAAATTGCATTTTTGAGCATAATTGCTGCCTTCATTCAACTAACCGCTTATGGCTTAGGTTTTATGCAGGATTTTTGGAAGCGGATAATATTAAAAAAGTCGTAAAAATATATGTACCATGCTTTTTCCATTGCTGAAACTATTAAGACCGCATGGAATGTTTTAAAGAAAAATTTTATCCCGCTGGTGGTTTACTCCGCTATTTCGCTATTCATTAACGAAGTGGTTGATTTTTTTAATGCCTTCATTTTTATTGGAGATGACAGGCTGAGCCAATTTATTGTCATAATAATTCAAATGCTTATCCAGTCGTATTTAGCTTTAAGCTTTTATAAGCTGATACTTACGCTGATGGATAAGGAATATTATGAGTTTGAATTTAAAGAGATCATCCCCTCGTTTAAAATGACACTCAATTTCATCCTGATAGCAATTGCTTATGGAATATTGATAGCCGTATTGTTATTTATAAACCTGTTTATTGAACGAAATATAGCCGAATTTGATACCATGCTGGTAATATTCCGGGTTTTAGAATCATGCCTGATATTATACTTGCTGCTACGTTCAATTTTTTGCGTTTGTTTTATTGTTGATGACAATTCGAACCCAATAGAATCATTGAAACAAAGTTTTTCAAACACTCAGGATAATTTCTTTAAGATACTGGGCATATTTTTTATAATTATCGGCATCCTTATAGCAGTGTTGATACCTATTGTTATATTTATTTTACTATCGGGAGTAAACGAGGATACCGGCGAATATATTTGGAAACTGGCATTTTATTGCTGGTTCATACTTACCTTCCCGTTTATACAGGTAATAATTATGGTTACTTACCGCAAACTGGTGTACAGTCACCTGGATGTGGATGACGATATTGCGGAAACGAATTGATGATATGGGTTTAAAAGCCGGATTAAGCAAACTATTTGCCCTACTGGTTAACAGGCAATTGAACGTACTCCGCAAAAATGCGCCTGCTTTGCAGCAAAAAACTTTCCTGAGATTAATTGAGCAGGCGAAAAATACTGCCTTTGGCAAAGAGCACAACTTCGATCAAATCAAAACTTACGAGGATTTTAAAAAGCACGTACCTGTTCGTGATTACGAAGAGCTTCGCCCCTATATTGAACGTGTAACAGGCGGTGAGGAAAATGTGCTGTGGCCGGGGAAACCGCTTTATCTCACCAAAACATCGGGTACTACATCAGGTGTCAAATATATCCCCATTTCTAACGAAAGTATGTCTGGGCACGTTAAATCGGCCCGTAATGCCCTGTTGAGCTATATTTATGAAACCGGCAATGCTGATTTTTTGAACGGCAAGATGATATTTTTACAGGGCAGCCCGGTATTGAGCAAAAAAGCAGGAATAGAAACGGGCAGACTGTCGGGCATTGTGGCGCATCATGTGCCGGGGTATTTGCAGAAAAACCGCATGCCATCGTACTCAATAAATTGCATTGAGGATTGGGAAGAAAAGGTGGATGCCATTGTTGATGAAACCATAAATGAGGATATGCGCCTCATATCGGGTATACCGCCTTGGTGCCAGATGTATTTCGACAGGCTAGCGGCAAAAACTGGCGGTAAAAAGATAAAAGACATTTTCCCAAACTTTAAGCTGTTTGTTTATGGCGGGGTAAATTATGAGCCTTACCGCGCCCGCATTGAGGAAAGCATTGGTTTTGCTATTGATACTATCGAGACCTACCCGGCATCGGAAGGGTTTATCGCTTTCCAGGATTCGCAGAAGGATAAAAGTTTGCTGCTGCAGGTTGATTCGGGTATATTTTACGAGTTTGTGCCAGCTGACGAGTTTTTTAATGAGAACCCGACACGCATCAGCTTACAAGACATCGAACTAAATAAAAATTACGCGCTGATACTGAACACGAACGCCGGTTTGTGGGGTTACAGTTTGGGCGATACAATTAAGTTTGTATCGAAAGACCCTTATAAAATACTGGTTACCGGGCGCATAAAACACTTTATCTCCGCCTTTGGCGAGCATGTGATAGGCGAAGAAGTTGAGCATGCTTTAATGAGCATTGCAAAAGAAGAAGGCATTGATGTGGTTGAGTTTACGGTAGCGCCACAAGTAAATCCGCCGGCAGGTGAATTGCCTTACCATGAGTGGTTTGTTGAGTTTGGCAGCGAGCCGAAAGCCCCCAAAGCGTTTGCGCAAAAAGTTGATGAGGCGCTGCAAAAGAAAAATATTTACTATTTTGACCTAATAGCGGGTAACATTTTGCAACCTTTGATAGTCAGAAGCCTGAAAAAAGATACCTTTATAAATTACATGCGCGCGCAGGGTAAACTGGGCGGCCAAAATAAGGTTCCGAGGCTAGCGAATGATAGGAAGATAGCGGACGAATTAAAGGAGTATATTAAAGTTGACTGACAAAAAAAATATCGCCATTTTAGGTTCCACCGGGAGCATAGGCACACAAGCTTTGGAAGTAATTGGCGGGAATCCCGAACTTTTCAGGGCATTCATGCTTACTGCGTACACTAATGCCGACTTGCTGATAGCACAAGCTTTGCAATATGAGCCTGCTTATGCTGTTATATGCGATAAGAATAAATATACCTACGTAAAAGATGCCCTGGCGCATACCAAAGTACAAGTATTGGCCGGAATTGAGGCTATAACCGATACCGTTACCCATCCCGACATACATACCGTTTTAACCGCCATGGTTGGCTTTGCAGGGCTTGAGCCTACTATTGCCGCTATAAAAGCCGGGAAAGACATCGCGTTAGCAAATAAAGAGACTTTGGTTGTAGCAGGTGAACTAATAACCGGACTGGCTACAAAACATGGGGTTAAAATATTGCCGGTGGATTCGGAGCATTCTGCTATTTTTCAGTGTTTGGCAGGTGAAGAAAACAACCCCGTTGAAAAAATAATTTTGACCGCGTCGGGTGGGCCGTTTAGGGGGAAAGACCTTGACTTCTTAAGTCGTGTAGTACGAGAGGATGCGTTGAAACATCCTAACTGGGTGATGGGCGCTAAAATTACTATCGATTCGGCTACGCTGATGAATAAGGGCCTGGAGGTGATCGAGGCTAAATGGCTTTTCGGGTTAGAGGCTGACCAGATAGAAGTTATCGTGCATCCGCAATCCATCATACATTCAATGGTGCAGTTTGAGGATGGCTCAATAAAAGCACAGATGGGTTTGCCCGATATGAAACTGCCCATACAATACGCGTTTACTTATCCTAATCGCCTGAAAAATAATTTCAAAAGGTTCGATTTTGTAAATTACCCAAACCTAACGTTTGAAAAACCTGATACCAAAACCTTTCGTAACCTTGCTATCGCGTTTGAGGCTTTGGGCCGAGGTGGTAACATGCCCTGCATAGTTAACGCGGCAAATGAAATTGCTGTTAAGGGCTTTTTAGACAATAGCATAAGCTTTTTGGCTATGAGCGATATAGTTGAAACCTGTATGCAAAAAATTAATTATAAGGCGCAACCGCAGCTTGATGATTATTTGAATACTGACAAAGAAACACGCATATTTGCGCAAAATTTAATAGAACAAATGCCGTTAAAGGCTATAAATATTTGATACAAAATAAGGAATGAGTATAGTTATAATGGTTGGCCAGTTAATACTGGGACTTTCGATATTAGTAATATTACATGAACTGGGCCACTTTTTAGCCGCAAGAGCTTTTGGAATTAAAGTAGATAAATTCTACTTGTTTTTTGATGCCTGGAATTTTAGTTTGTTCAAATTTACCTATAAAGGTGTTGAATATGGCATAGGCTGGCTTCCGCTCGGAGGTTATGTAAAAATTGCCGGCATGATTGACGAATCAATGGATACCGAGCAGCTTGCAGGGCCACCGCAACCGTGGGAATTCCGCTCGAAACCTGCATGGCAGCGTTTAATTGTGATGCTTGCGGGTGTTTTTGTAAATATTGTACTGGGTATATTTATATTTTGGATGCTTACTATTAAACTGGGCGAAACTTATACCCCAAATGCTGATGCAAAATACGGGATAGTAGCAGGCTCAGTAGGCGAAAAAATGGGCCTTAAAACAGGCGATCATATTTATGCGGTTAATGGCATCCCTGTTGTACGTTTCGATGACCTAACCAGTTCAGACATATTTTTAAATAACACCGTTTTAAATATACAGCGTGGCACACAAAAACTGAATCTTACAGTTCCGGCAAATATATTGAATGACATATCAGAAAAAGGAGGCATAGAGCTATTTATCAATAGAGATCCGCGCTTTAAATTTGATGTGGATTCTGTTATGGCGGGCAGCAACGCGCAAAAAGCCGGGTTAAAAAAAGGCGACAGCATTGTTGCTGTTAATGGCGCTGCCATTGCTTTTTATGATGAACTGCAAGTACAGATGCAGAAAAGCACAGGCCAACAGGTGCAACTAACCGTAAAACGTAATGATACTACCGCGCAACTGACAGCTCAGGTAACAAAAGATGGCACACTGGGCTTTTTTGCTAAAAGACCTTTACCTAAAACGGTAAAATATGGCATTTTAGCTTCGTTACCTATAGGTGCTTCAAAGGCATGGGGAACTTTTACCGATGATGCCAAAAGTGTACTTAAAATATTTAAGGGCGATGTAAAATTCAGCAAGGCTGTTCAGGGGCCGGTTGCAATAGCCGGTATGTTTGGCAGCCATGTAGATTGGATACGTTTCTGGAGCCTGGTAGGTTTGTTATCCATGATACTGGCGTTTACCAACCTGCTGCCTATTCCGGCGCTTGATGGCGGCCATTCGGTGTTCCTGCTTATCGAGATGATAAAAGGTAAACCGTTAAGCGACAAGTTCCTGGAACGCTCGCAAATGGTGGGCTTTGTGTTATTAATAACATTGATGGTATTTGTGTTTGGCAACGATATTTTAAAGCTGATAACCAAGCATTAAAAAAATCTATATCCATAAAAAAGGCTTACGGAGTTGAACTTCGTAAGCCTTTTTTATCTGTATTATATTCTATTCTATTACTTCGGCATCGGTTACCGATGCAAACATGGGAGGGTTTTTCTTAATGCAAGCCGCAATTATAAGGTTGATAACCGCGTAAATAAGTACACCTATTCCAAAGTTTTTAATTTCGTTAAAAAATGTTGGTTGAAATTTAGCCAGCATCTCACCATCGGTAAATGATTTAGTAGCTTCATCGATCTTATCCTGATCCATACCCATACTTTCTAATCGCTGGGTTGTTACTTGTAAAGTGGCATCGGTAACTTTCTGTGGAAGTGAGGGGTCTACAAATTTAAAGATCACAAAACTAATCACTATGCTAATTAAGCAAATTAAAACAGACATAATAAGCAAACTAAGATAAGCTTGACCAAAATTCCAATAACCACCTGTTTTACGCCGTATATCCAACCCTAATATAACCAATAAGGCTATCATTATTACTATGCTCAATAAACCCACCAATAGACTTGTATATTGAAGCACAGGGTTAATTATATAAAACACTATTGTTAATGCTGCCGAAATACCGCCAATAAGCAACCCGTGGCGAATGGACAGTTTCTTAATTAAAGAATTCATAGTTTGCGGAAATTGAGATAAGTTTAAATTAGTGTTAGAATATCATTTAAAACTAAATAATATTTCTCACAAAAAATCATCATTCCGCAATATCTTTATTTACCTGTAAAGTATAGGGTGCCGGTTTTTTTAAAATGGAGCCAACAACAAGCGCCAGTACAAATAACAGGATAACATTGGCCAGGTAGCCATATACAATATTAAAAAATCCCTGATCTTTTTGTAATTCAAGTTCTTTCTTTAGCTCGGTCATTTGGCTGCTTATTTCCTTTTGGCTTGCTCCCTGGGCTTTAAGAGATTCGGAGCGTGCATTAAGCATAACTGCTTCCGTTTTGCTAACCATATCAGGTTCAACTACCCTGGTAAAAACAACATCCCTGCCAATGGCGAGGATGGCATAACTAACCAAAAACATTATAAACGCGCCTGTAACAGCTTGTTTAAAGTCCCAGTAACCGCCAATTCTTCTTCGCATATCCCAGCAAAAAAGTATGGCTATAATTAAAGGGAAAATGCTGTCAAAGAAAAAAGGGCCGGCAACAACAAGGTTGCCGTGTTGAACTATTTTAGTAATAAAATAAAATGAAAATATATTCAGTGTCAATAAAATTGCACCTAATATTACGCCTCTTATTACCGCGTTTATTCTTAATTGCTTGTTAAAGTTGTCTACAGTTGACATTAAAGCTGCTATTAATTAAAATTGATTAGTATTTCCAGCACTGCCATATCATATTCAGGATTTACTGAGGCGGCGGCAATTTTGGTTATGGCTTCATCAGATGGATCGGTGTTTTGGAAAAAGCACATCATAGGGTAAAACAGTTCGCTTAATTCCGAATCTTCGGGCAGGGTTTTGGCCAATTTGCTGATCTCTTCAACTGAGCTTTCCAAAACTATCTGGTTGGCAATAACGGGTTCATAAATGCGGTATTCGTCCTGAAATTCGTCTTCATCAACCAATAAAAACTCTTTTAAATAATCTTCAAGCCCGGGTTCAATGTCTTCATCCTCGCATTCGTTAAGGTAAAGCAGCAGGTTCAGCATTTCGGTGCCGCGGTCAAGCGTTTCCTCTTCAATGGCTTCCCATTCGGGAGTGTCCAAATAATCATCTTCCAGCTTTTTAACGTCGGCACTGAAAAAATTGATCATCAGCATATCAAAAAACACTTCGCGCAGGCCTTCAATGGCAGGGTTGCTGTCGAACACCTCATCCATCTCGTCAACTTTGGTTAAAAAGTCTTCATCTGATGAAAAAACTTCGTAAAACTCTTCAGTAAGCTGTGTAGCATCGAAGCTGTTATATGTTGAAAACGCGCTCAATGCGCCTTCAATGGCTGATTCTATTTTGGGATCGATCATGGCTATGTTTTATTTAGGATTTGTGCAGATGATTGTTGTTACAAACTAACAACGCTTTACCTTTTAAGTTGTGCCCAATGAAGGGTGAATTATAAGATTTTGACTTATTATTTTTTTTAGTGTAATCCCAGGTGGCATCCACATCAAGCAGAGCCAGGTTAGCTTTTTGGCCTTCGGCGATAAAAGCGGCATCAATATTAAGTATGCGGCGTGGATTTACTGCAAGCTTTTCTACAATTAGCTCCATATCCAACCCTGCTTGCAATGCGATGGAAAAGGCAGTTTGCAGGGCGATGATGCCATATTCGGCTACCTCAAACTCTACATCTTTAAATTCAACCTCGTGCGGGGTATGTTGGGTTACAATAGCATCAATGGTGCCGTCTTTTAAGCCTTTTATAAGCGCGTTCACGTCCTTTTTAGTACGCAGCGGGGGTTTTACTTTATATTGACTATCGAAGCCTGCAAGGGCCTCGTCTGTAAGTAACAGATGATGTACGGCAACATCGCAGGTTACCTGCAGGCCCTTCTTCTTCGCATCCCTTATCAGCTCAACCGAGCGTACGGTTGATATGGTGCTGAAGTGTATACGTGAACCGGTATATTCGGCCAGGTAAAGATCGCGGGCTATCATTAATTCCTCAGCAAGCGATGGTATGCCTTTCATGCCAAGCAAGGTGCTCATTTCGCCTTCGTTTACTTTGGCTTTGCCTGCTATGGCGGTATCTTCAGGATATGACATGATGAGCGCGCCGAAACCCTGGGTATATAAAAGCGCACGTTCCATCAGGCCGGCATCCTGCACCGGGCGATTACCGTCGGTAAAGGCTTTGGCGCCACTTAGGAACATATCATACATTTCGGCCAGATCCTTGCCTTCGCGTTTATGAGAGATGGTACCCAGCGGGTAAACATCAACCATGTTATGTTTGGCGCGGTTAAGCAGGTACTCTACTTCGGCTTTGGAATGTACGGGAGGTTGGGTATTTGGCATCAGGGCCACTCCAGTAAACCCACCTGCAATGGCGGCACGCGTACCTGTTTGCAGGTCCTCTTTTGTTTCGAGGCCAAGTTCGCCAATGTTGCAGTTCAGATCGAAGAAACCCGGTGTAACGTATTTTCCTTTGCCGTCGATAGTTTCTGCCTTGGCATTAACATTCGGGGCGATGAGGGAAATGTACCCGTCTTCGACTAAAATATCGGCAACTTTTTGATGGAACGGCGAATTAGGATCGATTATGGTAGCGGATTTGATGAGCAAATTCATTTGCGCTGCGTTAAAGAGGTGTATCTTAATTTTGATCTATTGACTGCAAAACTTCCTGTTTTACAGGCTTATAATACCTTACCAGTACTATTTCGGCAGCCAAAAATATCAACGCCAAAATTATACAAAGTTTCCATAATTGTAAGCCTATATTTATTTCGCTTACCGCGTTTTTTAATGAACCCTTGCCGGCCTGTAAAATAGTGGTTGCTTTTGGCAGTAATTTGGTAAGGTCGGCATTGGTTAAATAGGTTAAATCCGACTCACTTCTATCATCATTAAAAGCCAGGACAGCTATGGTACTATCCTGCTTTTTGAGGTCGTAAGTACCTGTTTGCTGCACCTGGTCGGAGGTGTAAAGCAGGGTGCTCCCCCCCTGCTGCCGAACATCTGGAATAATGCTGATGCTGTCCTTAGTTAATTTCAATAATTGTTTTTCGTTGGTTTGTACAGGAGCTATTTCAATGCTTTCATCATGGCCAAGGGTATAGAATAATGGCTGGTCGTGGCCGCTAAGCAAAGCTATCCTAAACATTACCGGCAGGAATAACGCATGGCGGGGCAGGTTGCTGAAGTCTTCGTTTAAGGCAACTGCCGAAATATATACTTTGCCCCTGCCTGTTGAGTTTTCTTCCCAGAATGGTTGTCCACCTGCTAAGGTCATTAAGTTTTCACTACGCCCCTGAGCAGCACTTAACTGGTAATATTTTTTCACTACCGGCAGATCGGGGTTTTGCGGGAAGGCATCGAATATATTTTTGAATACTTCGTTTTGCAAGTTGATAGCGGAAACTTTGGTTGCGTCTGTTAGCAGTTTTTCGGGATAAGCGGCGCCCATTGGCTGTAACATGGTGCGATAACTATTAATGTCGGCGTCCGTAGCGGGGAACACTATTAACGTTCCGCCTTTGGTTACGTAGGCTTTTAGCTGCTGCGCGAGGCCGGTGGAAATGGATTTCACATCACTTAGCACTATTAGCGGGTAGGCGTTTAACCCGGCATAATCTATATTTCCCGAGGGTACATCTTTAGCAGCAAAGAATTGATCGGCGGCGAAGACGGCTTTGAGGAATGGATTGGGCGTGCCGTCATCTACCAGTAATACAGGCATTTGTTGCTGTACATTAAAGCTAAAGTAGAACTGGTTATCGAAAGTTACGGGGTTATCCTGTAAGGTAATTTCTCCGCGCTGCCAGCCGGGTTGCAGGCCCGAGAATGCCAACGTATCGTTTTGTGCCGAGCGGGGATTGATAGTGTAGCTACCCAACGCTTTCTGTTCGCCATTTATTAATATTTTGAGAGGGATCTTTTCGGCTTTGCCGTCGGCATAATTGTGGAGACGGAACACCAGCTTTTCACTTTCGCCTGGGCGATGGACGGCGCTGAGTAGGTAAACCGAATCGACCGCTACATTGGGCAGGCTGCTGGCTTTAAGCTGTACCAAACTGATGTGGCTGCCGCTATCTGTTTTAATGGTTTGTTTTCCCGCTATGTTTTTTTGGAAATCGGATATGATGTAGATTGATCTTAATGAATTTAATTGTGTATTCAGCAAACTTTGCTGCCTGTTAATAATTTGCTGCAAATTGCGGCTTTGGGGGCTTATTTTTACGGCATCAACGGCATCATTAAACTCATCGCGACTTAGCAGGCGCTGGTGTTTGCCTTCAAAATCCTGAGTGAGTAGTTGAAAGCGGTCGTTTATACTGTAAGCAGAGGCTATTTCTTTGGCTTTTTGTTTGGCCTGATCAAGCAGGGAGCCCTCACTGTTGAGGGTTTCCATGGAGTAAGAATTATCTACAAAAATGCTTACCGCTTGCTGTGTACCGGCGTTTACAGTGTGTTGATTACTGATGTACGGGCGGGCAAAGGCTAATACTAAAAAGGCGAGTGCAAGTAGGCGGGCAGCAAGAATAAGACGCTCCTTGAGGTTTCTGCGGGATGATTGCTGCTCGTTTACGTGTTTAAGGAACTGTACGTTGCTAAAATACACTTTCTGGTACCTGCGGAAATTGAACAGGTGGATTATAACCGGGATGGCGAGCGAGATTAATGCAAAGAGGAAAGCCGGGTATAAGAAGTGCATGTTTTGATGTGTCCCGATAAATATCGGGATGATATATGCAAATGTGCGAATTATTTCCTTTATGTCATTGCGAGCGATAGCGTGGCAATCTCGTCGCTCGCATATTGAATGCGACGAGGTTGCTTCGTCGTACCTCCTCGCAATGACATATAGTTTTAGAATATTTCCTCTTCCCTTTTCGCCGCGTAGAGTTTATCGTTAAAATTTACGAGGAACAGTTCTTTTGTGGCTCGGGTGCAGGCGGTGTAGAACCAGCGGAGAAAGTCGAGGTTTACCATTTCATCGGTTAGGTAGCCCTGGTCGACGAAAACGGCATCCCACTGGCCGCCCTGGGCCTTGTGACAGGTGATGGCATAGGCAAATTTTACCTGCAGGGCGTTGTAGTATGGGTTCAGCTTTAATTCCTCATGCTTTTGGCGTTTGTTGGTAATGTGGTCGTAATCCTTCATCACTTCCAAATAGAATCGCTTTTGCTCTGTTGGCGGCAATGCTGGCGCTTCAGAATACAGGGTATCGAGCATTATTTTGCAGTCCATAACGGGGTCCTCGGCATAATCAGTAAATTCCAACTGCACATCGGCGAAGCGGAAACCGTATTGCTCCTCGAATTTGCGCACCTTGCGGATGCGGGCTATGTCGCCATTGGCGATGAAACCGGTACTGCCCTCCTCTTCACCCTGCAGCCAGAAGTAGTTGTTTTTTACGATCATCAGCTGGTCGCCGCCGGTGAGTTCTTCCTCGCGCCATAAAATTCGCCCTCGGATCTGGCGATTATACAGATTAGCGTTTTTGTTTGAGCGGCAAATGATGAGCGTATTTTCGTCGCCGTATTTGTTGTAGGCGTAATTGATACCTTCTTCCAGTTTATCGCTGCCCATGCGAAACACATCCTTATAACCTTTGGTGACGATCTGCGGGTAAGTTATTTTTTGGGTGCGGATAATGTTGCGCACACTGGTTACATTGAACAATATGCCAGAGTCTTTTTGCTGACGAAGTACATCGGTTAGTTCATAGCCGAATATTTTTAGGCCGAATTGCGCTTTCATGAGCCGGGCATCCAACGCGGGGCTTTCTTCGGAGCCGATGGGTGGCAACTGGGCGGTATCGCCTACGAGCATCAGTTTGCAGTTCTTTTCGTTATAAACATATTTCACCAGGTCGTGCAGCAAGGTTTCGCGGTTATTGCCGGATATTTCATCGGAGATCATGGAGGCCTCATCAATGATGAACAGCGTATCAGTGGCGAGATTATCACCTATCATGAAGGATTCATCTACATTCAGCGCCGATTTTTTTCGGTAGATACGCTTGTGAATAGTGAACGCCTTTTTGCCCGAATAACTGGTGATAACCTTTGCGGCCCTACCTGTTGGCGCCAGCAATACCGATTTGTAATTGTAATTACGTAAAGCCTTTACCAATGCGCCCACTACGGTTGTTTTACCCGTACCGGCATAGCCCCGCAGTATAAAACACTCTTCGCCATGCTCGCTGGTGAGGAAATCGTGCAGTTTGCCGAACAATTCCAGTTGTTGGGCGGTAGGCTCATGAGGGAAGGCTTTGATGATGTTGGCGGACACGAAGGTAAAGATAAGGAATTTTTCAGGCCTCTTTGAACGGCGAAGCCTTTATGAGTATCTCAAAAAACAAAAATACACGAATAATCTCCCCCGATTGGTGAGACCTGGACTTCGTGCTTGTATAACACACCCCTCCGCCCCTCTCAAGATAGTAACAGCCCATGAATAGACATCTTGAAGATTCGCCGTGCAGGAGGCTGTGCGATTCCCTCCCCTGGGAGGGGAAGGGAGGGGTTTGTACAGTGACCTTACCAGCCTATAAACCCCTCCCTGCCACTTCACATCCAGCCGCACCCCTCCCAGGGGAGGGAATTAAAAACGATCTGTCATATGATGGGCTATTACTCTCAAGAAGGAAATCGTACAGCGGGCCTTGCTTTATTGGCAGGATGTTACTATTTACTGTATTGTTCATCAGTTACATGTTCCATCCAGTCTACGGGAGAACCGTTTAGCTTTTCCTGTATAGCAATGTGGCTCATGGCGGTGGTTGCGGTGGCGCCGTGCCAGTGCTTTTCATTGGGAGCAAACCAAACCACATCTCCCTGGTGGATGTCTTCTATGGGGCCGCCTCCGCGCTGTACCCAGCCTGCGCCTGCGGTTACAATAAGGGTTTGCCCAAACGGGTGGGTATGCCATGCTGTACGGGCGCCCGGCTCAAAAGTAACCAGCGCCATGGCTACACGCGCCGGGTCTGGCGGACTAAACAATGGGTCTATACGGACTGTACCGGTAAAATATTCTGCGGGGCCTTTGCCTGATGGTTGTGTACCGATGCGTTTAATTTCCATGGGAGTTTTTTATTTGTAAACAGGGTTTGATGAGTTAGGTTTTTGTTAATGTAAAAGTACGAATACACCACGATTTGAGCCACATTAAAAAGCCTGGGGCAAATGAGCCGAACAAAGCCTGTTTCTCCATCTAAGATTCAAGAACGCTGCACCACTCTTAAACCAGTGTGGTAATTATAAAAAATGTCAAAGAACTATTGGTGGCGCGGTATCGCACAGCGCCGGGTATTGTGTGTTGTTTGTTGGAATTGCATGCCTGGTTTTGATCCGGATGGATGGGCATACCGGTGGTAGCTTGTGAAATGCTACACTGCTAAATTAGCTAAATTTATTAGCAATTGCAAGAGCTTCTTGAAATTTATTTTATTTAGTGTATAAGCCGGGGGTATCACCCGTTTCGCAATGTCACAAAACATAAAAAAAGTCCTTTCTTAAAAAAAGGACCTTTTTACATTTACAAGGAAATTTGCTTTATGCTATTTTTTTGTCCCTAAAAAGCTGTCACAGAGATTTGCACCGGTACATATGCATAATACGGAACATTATTAAAGGTTACATAGGTATGCCCTCCTGCTGTATCTTGAGTTTGGCCATTTAAGGTTACATGGCATCTTTGGGTTACAGTAGTTACTGTGACAGTGTACGTAGATCCTGACACGTATCCTGTGAAATTTTGGGTTGAGGTACTGGTAAAGGTTAAGTTTGAAGATGCGATACCCACAACCACTGCATGAAGAGTGGAAGAAGGTGTCATTGTAACTGTTACAGAAGCAATAGAAGCTTGTTTAACATGATGAAGGTTTACTAATTTGCTAACGGATGAATTAACCGATGTGCTTTTACCAGATTTTTCATTTTTTCCATAAGAATTAAATGATACAAACAGGAAAATAACGCATATTTTCCAAAGGTGATTAGGTTTCATAATGGTTTTTTAATTTAGTTAAGTGTATAATAAAGATTAGTATAGCATTAATTCCTTTATTAAAAATCGGGATTAAAAAGCCCCCGCCTAAGCGGGGGCTTTAACCAACTTAAATTACTATAAGTTATGAAATTATAGTTTTGTATGGCACCATGCTTAGCATGTTAAACATGGCATTATTTCGTGATCCATATTTTGGTTGCGGTACTTTCAGTACCACCTGTTTCAGCACTCCAATTAGCAAAGTTGTATTGCTTTTCATCTCCCGGATAGGTGAAGCGTTGCAGGCTGCCATAGTTTTGCGTGTAACTTGCAGGGTGGTCTGTATCCTGTGGGGTTCCGTAGCCGGTCCTTCTCATCAGTGCCCAGGCTACCCATGGCTGGCGGAACAGGTCTATCCATTCCTGCGCGTATATCAGGCTAACCCCGTTCGCATCGCTCCAGGCTACTTTGGAGTCGGTCAGCACTGAGCTAAGCTCTCCAGCAGTCGGTGTGCCCGAAGTTGGTTTATTAACCACCCAAACTGAAGAGTTAAATGCCATATTTTTCCAGAAAGTAAGAGACGCGGTTACGCCTGCCACATATGCTGTTTTTGCTGCTACCAGGTTTGCACCAACGCCGGCGCCTCTGGCATAAGCTTCAGCTACCAAAAAGTCTGTTTCAGCTGCCGACATAAAAATTTCAGGGCATGGGTTGGTTGATCCTGCGATGTTTCCATCGCGCCCCCAGTAATAATTGTAATCAGAATATAGATTACCTACCTTACCTAAGGTCCAATCTCCATCTCTTTGGGTGTTATATGGATCCGGACTTCCACCGTCAGCTATTGGTGTAACCGGGTTTTGCGGGTATGGTACCCAATCGCCATTTCCGTTAACTTCAAAAAATATTTTAGCCCTCAGGTCAAATATCCCGCTGCCGTCAGTATTATTATTATCGCTGAATAGCTTCCACAATGTGCTGCCCATTCTTGCACGGCTTTCCTGGTTGAAAAATGATTCCCTGCCGCCGAAGTTTAAGCCGCCGGTAACATTTGCACTGTAAAGGCCAATAACATCCGCTACAGGGTCTGATAATAGATCGTTACCGCCATTTCTGCTCAACGCGTCTGCAATAATTGGCCCTGCATCTGCATTGTCCTTATCGTACATGGTAAGCGCGTAACGCAAACGAAGCGAATTGGCAAATTTTATCCATTGGCCAATATTATTCTTTAAAAGAAACTCGCTCGATCCCAAAGAATATTGGTTTGCATTGGTGTTAAAATGGTTAACAGCCCAGGTAAGGTCGCCTAAACATGATAAATATATAGCCTGTTGCTTGTCGTAAGGCGCTTTAAGATCGGCGGTAGAGCCGGAAAACGCTTTTGCTGCTTTAGAATATGGCATATCGCCGTAAAGGTTTGATAACTCCAGCGCCTGGTATGCCCTAAGGGTTCTTACCATAGCTTCTGCGTTAACATAATTTGCTGAGTCAGCAGCGGCGTGCATTTTGGCAATCATTTGTCCCATGCCTACCAGGTTTTGGTAAAAACCGCCCCAGTTAGGTCCGCTGCCATAAGGATAGTCAGATACGGCATACACAGCGCCTAACTGGGTAATAGGGTACAGCCATCTTGCACCGGTATTGTCCATCCCTTCGGCATTCGCTTCAAGGTTGGAGCCAATACCCTGGTAGAGTTGTGGCAGAGTGGCAACTGTAGGCCTGTCATAAGGGGTATTTTCCTTTACAAAATTCTTGGTACATGACGCAAGAACCACGGAAACAAAAACCGTAGCGGTTATTAGCCCCGTCCATTTTTTCATATTATGATATTTTAACATAACGTTGTCTTTTTAATATTTTAAAAAAATCTATTAAAATCCTGCTTTTATCGAGAAGCCGTATGAACGTACACCCGGTAAACCACCAAACTGTATACCCTGTACGTTTCCTGTACCAACTATACTTTCAGGATTTATCCTGTCAGGTAAAGTAGTGAACAGGTAGAACAGGTCGCGCCCTATTAATGAGAATGATAGGGTTTGGAATACCTTGCTTTTCTGTACAAAGTCTTTTGGCAGGGCATAAGTAATTGATAACTCACGTAGTTTTCCCCATGAATCATTAAATATAGAGTTTGAACGTGGCAGCGTAGCCTGAACGGTAGTCCATGATTGGTAGGCACCAGCATATTTCCACCATGCGTTTACAACAGCGTTGTTTTGTACATAGGTACCATCCGGGCCTGGTGTAACGCCCTGCATAATTATACCCACATTAGCTTTTGTGCCATCAGGATAAGTGTATGGTAAACCATGTCCGTCTCTTTCGTAAACGGTTTCAGGTAACATACCCTGGCCCATCATGGTAGCATAATCGCCCGACCATATCTGTCCGCCAACTTTAAAATCAGTTAAAACATATAAGCTGAAGTTTTTGTAGCGGAAGTTCTGCGAGATACCACCGGTTATTTTTGGTGTGGCGTTACCTATTTTAACAACGTCGCTTGTGGTGGCATATTGCGAACCCAGTACAGGCCCTACTCCGGTATTTATGCCATTGGCATATACCAGGTTTACTACTTTTTGTCCATTAACATATTTGTAATCGGTACCGTAAATATCGCCATAATTGTCGCCAGGTTTAACCATCATGAAAACGCCATTAGACCCAAACCATGAACCTAATTGCAACGCATCAATGCCCGGCTCTAACGACACGACCTTATTTTGGTTATGCGCCGCGTTTACGGTTACATCCCACGAAAAATCAGTCGATTTTATTATTTTTCCACTTACGGTTAACTCAATACCCCGGTTGCGCAAAGCTCCAGTATTTATCAGGGTATTGGTAATACCTGATGAAGCGGCTACAGGGATATTTAAGATCTGGTGATCGGAATAGGTATTATAATAAGTAAAGTTCACATTTAAGCGGTCATTAAAGAAACCCAGGTCAGTACCGATCTCAAACGATTTTGAACGTTGAGGTTCAATATTAGTAGGATAGA
>Ga0206994_1045_pt2 | contig 25662 bp, 25 predicted proteins | sample Alteio_BWMinCont_4_FD_153485 | JGI IMG/M metagenome (GOLD analysis project Ga0206994, IMG submission 153485) | Enriched cells from forest soil in Barre Woods Harvard Forest LTER site, Petersham, Massachusetts, United States -... | ecosystem: Environmental > Terrestrial > Soil > Temperate forest >...
TTTACAGATCTTAGTTCCAATGGCCCTACTTCCTGGCTGTGGGAAGTGACTCCAACTGTAACAGGTTCAACCCCCAATTTTACTTACGTATCCGGAAGCGCTACCTCACAAAATCCTAAAATACAATTTACTACTGCTGGGTTTTACCAGGTTTGCCTTACTGCAACTAATGCCGTGGGATCAAGTACGAAAGTTTGTAAATCAAATTACATTACGGTTTATAATTATAATAATCTTGGAAATGCAGTGGTAACACATAGCGCATCCGGACTTTTATTTGATGATGGCGGCCAAAATGGAAACTATATTTCGAATGGTGGATTTCCTTCAATCTTAATTGATCCTTGTGCTGATTCAATATTTCTTACTTTCAGTATGTTTGACGTCTATTGCGGTAATGGACTACTGCAATTATATGAAGGTAGAGACAATAAAGGAACATTACTCGGTAATTGCAATCCGGGCTTTACTGGCGGTATTACACACACTTGCGGAACAAGCTGCGTACCAAACATTTTAAAACCGGATACATTTAAAGCCAAAAACACCATGTTTATTCAAATGACTGACGGAGTGAATAATGGCGCTGCCGGTTTTGCCGCATTTTGGTGGAGTACTCCTAAGAAAAGCAAAAAAGCATCTCCTTCGTTTACCGTGTCAAGTCCTAGTATATGTGTAAATCAGCCCGTAAATTTTATCAATACAACGCCTATTGATCCTAATGACCCTGCTACTTTTCTTTGGGACCTTGATGGTGATCTAACTACATTTGAATGTGTTGGAACTTGTCCAAAAGCTTCTCAGACGTATTTTAATTTTGGCTCGGTAAAAGTTACATTAATAGCAACAAACTGTGCGGGAACTGATTCATTTTCAAGTACTGTCTCAGTTAAGTCGCCGCCCGCGCCGAAGGCTGATTTTATTGTGGACAATACGACTCCTACCACTGCCGATATTGCATTTTTTAGCCCCAATATTACTGCCTGTGTAGACAATTACAAATGGACGATTACCAAAAATGGTGGAACCGGCACCGCAACTTTTGTGAATGGTACAAATGATTCTTCAGCCAACCCACAAGTTTCGTTCTCAGACGTTGGTTATTATGATGTTAAATTATATGTTGATAATCTAAATGGCACACAATCCAATACTGTTACTAAACTCAAATATATTGATGTTCGTACCGCTTATTGCGTTCCTCATGTAGTAACTTTATTATCCGATATCGGAATTTCAGAAGTAAAATTTAATACCATTGACAATGTAACTACGCCTGCAGCACAGGAATATAGTAATTTTGCAAATACGCCTTCTCTAGCTACAAAAGTGGAATTGGGAATAACTTATCCATTAACGGTGAAAAGAGATTCTCCGATTTTTAACCCAATGATTCGCACTGCTTATATAGATTGGGACCAGGATGGTATTTTCGAATATTCAGAAATAGTTGGCGTTGATTCGAACTCAGTATCTGCTGCATGGACAAAAAAAATTAAAATCCCAAAGACGGCAAAAATTGGCGCTACAATTATGAGGCTTGCTGTAAATGGCAGCAATGCTACAAATGCAGTATGTGGATTAAATAGCCTCGGTGAGTACCAGGATTATAGATTATATGTAATTCCTTATCAAACACTTCCGGTAATAACCTTAAAAGGCACGAGCGGTTTAAATGATACTATTTACATCGAGAATGGGTATAACTATACGGAGAAGGGTTATTCAGCGTTTTCGCTTCTCAATGGTAATATCACCTCACTGGTGAAAGTAAATGTAACTACTATCCCAAGTATTCCTTATCCGGGAGGCTTGCTTTATAGTTATAATGTTACAGATTCAGGTGGGCTGACTGCAATAACACAATATAGGGTAATTATATTTACCAAAGATAAGACACCTCCAGTACTAGTTGTAGCAACACCTGATACTATTGTTATGGAGGTTACTGGCTCACCTATTGTCCCATTCCCAATCCAGAGCATTATATCTGCTACCGACCTTGTTGACGGAAATTTAATAACAAATGTGGTAACTAACGTTAATACGATAAAGAGTAATGTAGTTGGCTTATATAAAGTTGTGTATTCGGTGAGTGATAATGCAGGAAATGCTGACACGGTTTATCGCTATGTAAAAATTATTGATACCATACCGCCAGTGCTAACCCTTAAAGGAAAGGTGCTTGATACTGTTGCTTTAAATACGCATTACAAAGACCCTGGCGTGACAACGAGTGACAATTATTATAAATCATCGAAACTTGATAGCCTGGTAATAGTTTCCAGTGATTTAGATAGTAGTGTAATTGGTATATATCATATCACTTATTACTTAACTGACCCTTCTGGTAATAAAGCAAAACCTGTAACAAGAACTGTATATGTAGGCGATAAAACACCTCCTGTACTTACGCTCCTGGGAAATCTTTCTGACACTATGGAAGTGAATACTATTTATATTGACCCAGGCTATACAGTTACAGATAATGTTGACAAACCAGCATCAATTTCAGTTGTAAAATCAGGTTCATTTTATAAGGCATTCCCTACAGGTAAGGACACTATAGCAAATCCAACATATAGTATAATTTATACGGCTACTGACAAAGCAGGAAATAAATCCAGCGTTACAAGATTTGTAACGGCAAAAGATAGAATAGCGCCGGTTATTATCTTGAAAGGTAGTCAATTTGCGGATGTCTGCAGATGGGCAAATTATATCGATTCTGGTTATACCTTATCCGATAATTACGACCTTAATAGCCAAATAAAAGTAGAAAAAAAGGGTACGTTTGTTACTAACGGTGGAACAATGCTGGACGGACTATACGACCTTTATTATGTCGCGACAGACCGTGCGGGAAATAAAGATTCAACAGTTTCAAGAGGTGTTCATGTTCGTGCGGCCACTGATGCTATTTGCGGTTCAGGCGGTATTGCTCCTGGCTTAGCGCTTGAAAAATATATTAGCATCTTCCCTAATCCGAATTCAGGTATTTTCAATATTAATATTAATCTGCCTTCTGATCAAAAAATCAGGATAACTGCTACAAATATTTTAGGCCAGGAAATAGCAGAAATAAGCAATGGAATATTATATCAAAACAGCATAAAAGTAGACCTGAGTAATCAACAAAGCGGGATTTATTTCCTAAGTATTACGTGTGGAAATGAAGTTGTTATAGAGAAAATTGATATTACAAAATAGAGGCTATTAGGCAATGAGATAATGTGATAATGAGGCAATTTGATAATGTTGCTGTCGCCTGTGTGTAGAGATCATTGCATGCGTCTAATGCCCTATTTCAGTGGACTACGTCTTTTTTCGTGGTCTGTGTCTTCACAGACCACTAATAATCAATGTATTCCGATAATAAAGCCTATGAAGTTTGATACCTGCCCGGCCATTTTTCAAAGGCTATTCGGACGGGCTCGATTGCGATATAAAACTTATAGGTTAATAAAATCCCCTTGCCACCCTTTAGGCAAAGGGGGAAATTCTGTGAATGTTGCTTTATTAAATTGATGATTTGGAACTTAACGTATGAAAATTCTACAAAAAATCCAATATTGTTAACTAATAAAACCAACAACGATCAACCAACAACAATCAACTAAATTTATTGCTAAAACTTCAGCTCCAATTGAAAGTTTAATCGTCTGGAAGTGAGGTAGCTTGGTACGGCCCATTCGCCTCCATTTACGTCTTGTACCCATAGGTAAGATAAAGTGTTATTGATTTGGAGTAGGTTGAAGACTTCAATACTGAACCAGATAGACCTGAAGTATTTGAGCGCCTTGATATTACTCTTCTGTTTACTCCTGTCCCAGAACAATTTGGAGAAGCCAATATCAACCCGCTCATAGGGTGGCAGCCTTAAGGTATCACCATATACATTGAGAGTACCGGGAGGGCCAAAAGGAAGCCCAGAGCCAAACACAAGGTTTAGGTGCACTTTATAACTCGGGTGTTTTGGGAGATAGTCCTGGAAGAACAAAGAAAAGCGCACTCTTTGATCCGTGGGGCGTGGTATAAAGCCAGGATATACAGTTGATTGTTTTCCGGATACAGGGTCGGTCTTTACATAAGAGTCCCCTATAAGATTTTGTTGGGTGCTTAGCAGTGAGAGGCTTAGCCAGGATGGAGCTTCTTTCACCAGTTCGCCATTTAGCTGAAAATCAATTCCGGTAGCATAACCTATTGCATTATTGTTCCCAAGGTATGTGATATGTACATCGTCCACTTTGTAAGGGATTAAATCCCATATGTATTTGTAATAAATTTCGGTAGTCCATTTAAAGGGCCTGTTCCACATTTTGAAAGTCACGTCACTGCCTATTACCGCCTGTGCCGATTTCTGAGCCTTAATGCCTGGTACGAAAGTACCGTCAGGCGCTATCAACTCTTTGAAGAATGGTGGTTGCTGGTAGATCCCGGTTGCAGCTCTCAGTCTTATTGACTTCTTTTGAATACTATCATCATATCCACCCATTATAACACGTCTGTTGAAGTCGGCATTAGGCTCAAAAGCGAACTGAGCACGCGGGCTAAGCAGGAACTCATGATTAAAATCCCAATAATTGCCTCGTGCGCCAAGGGTTAAATAAGAATTATACTGTGGCATAATCCTATAAGTGCCTTCTGCATAGCCCATATAGCGGTTCCAGTCACCGGAAAGCCTTGAGTACAGATAGGAGTTGACATTTAACACAGTTCTTAATCCCGTACGAGGATCAACTGATTGTGGAACTGAATAATCGACCGAATCAATATAATGATATTCATTAAGGCTTGCTTCCACATGCTCATGCTGGAATTTAATGCCCCATTGCACATCAATTTTATCGTTTAAGGTATGAAAACCCTTCACCTCATTGTTGTATATGGTACTGTAATAGCTATCCCTGGCGTGGTATAGAAATTCACCGTAACCAAAAGTGTAATTAGCTTTTCCAAAGCCCGTCGTGCCAAGTTGGTTGTTGAGTTCCTGTAATTGATAAGCGCCCAGGATATCATAATTTTCGCTTTCATCAATTGTATAAAAAGAAGTTATGAATTTGATGTCATTCTTTTTGTTAGGATGATAATCGAAAGTCAATCCATTGAGATAAGTAGCATACTGAAGAATTTGCTGTCCATCAAAAGCGACTACAAGTTGCACTGCCTGGGTTGCAGTACCAAATTGGGTCGTTTCAGATTGAGGTACGGACAGGTAATAATTATTGCCATAATAACTCAAATAGCTTACGCGTAATCGATCTGTAATGTCATAACTAAGATAGGCCTGTCCATCAACAAAAGAAGGCTGATAATCGCCTTGTACGTCTAAAGAATTAAGGAGGTATTTACTACTGCGATACCTAACTCCAACCATATATTTTAATCTACCATCTTTAGAGGCGCCTTCCACCTCTCCCGAAGCGCCAAGGAGACTAAAATTGGTCCTAAGTGCAAAACTATCAGGTTCTTTGTAATGAATGTCCAATACGGAAGACATTTTATCACCATACCGTGCTTCAAAACCACCTGCTGAAAATAGCAGGTTTTGTACCATATCACTATTTACGATGCTCAAACCTTCCTCTTGGCCGGCCCTAACCAGCTGTGGCCTATATATTTCGATGTCATTGATGTAAACAAGATTTTCGTCATAATTACCACCTCTCACTGAATATTGTGAGCTAAGTTCATTATTTGAGGATACTCCTGCCAACATCTTAATAGTGCCCTCAATACCACCACTTACATTGGGGATATATTCATAATTATGAGGGTTAATAACCTCCATGTAGCGATTTTTCCTTCGACTGCTATCGGTAATAGTTACCCCAGTAGCATCGAAATTACCTGGAAGAACTACATCACTTAATTGAAAAACCTGTCCAGGAGTTAACTTATCAATATCTATTTCCTTTTGCAAAATAGTGAGGTACCTGAATTCGATTTTTAAGGGCACTTCACTAGCCACATGTAAAGTATACTTCCCATCAATCCCGGTAATGGCAGATTCTCTGCTACCTGCTGCCATAATACGTATATTGCCAAGAGGAGTGCCGGTAGTATCTTTTACAAGGCCGGATATTGTTGCATGTTTCTGTCCAAAAGATGAAAGGGCTAAAAATAGAGATACCCCAATAAATGTATAAACCCGGATAATCTTCAAATTACTAAATGCTTTTTTTGCAAAACGTTTGCTGAGTTTCGCCAAAGATAACCCAAACGACAAGATATTATTGTGAATGTGGGCTAAAAATATAAATTATTCACTGTAATTAATGCCCTCAATCAGCTCTTTCGCCCTTTCATACTCATCTTCTGGCACCATGAGTTCTATATAGCCAAATACGGTATAAGATGAGTCTCTCTTATTGAAAGTGACTACTTTAATACCTTCACTTTCAAGGTTACCGGCAACAATTTCAGCTTCAATAGGTTTTTGGGTAGTGAAAACCTTTTTCCACTTTATCTCATCATGGTTCGTATTCATTTTTATTACTTTCATAAGCCATTGCATTATTTGGAAGGGCTCTTGTTTTAAAAAGATATAACAAAACTACCATAAAAATAGCAGAACCAATATATAACAATATTGATGGCTGGGTACTTGTGTTATCCGGCTCCGGAGCTTTTCCTTGTAGTTGCAAATAATAGCTTAATCCTAAATCAAGGAAATTATTTGTAAAGTGAATTATAATAGGCAGTTTAATATCTCCGCTCCATAGATAGGCATAACCCATTAGCATGCCAAGTAGCAACCTTGGGATAAATCCATAGAATTCAAAGTGTATAAAACTAAAGATGAAAGCCGCTATAAATACTGCCAAATGACTCCTCTTGAGCCAAATTTGTAAGACCTTCTGTACAAAGCCTCTAAAGAATAATTCTTCTACAACTGCAGGCATGATAGCTACAATAAATATATTTACAATGAAGTCAATCAAATGAGGCATATTTAAAAATTGCATCATCAAAGCTTCATTCTTAACTTCCTGATCTTTAATGTAATTCTCCAATCCACTTAGGAAATGTGGAAACACAATATGTTGATTAATACGGGTACTAAAGTCGACAATAGGCTGGATACACAGTGCCAGGCAAATTGCAATCACAAATAGAATGAATGCCGATCTTTTATTCATCCCCATAAAGCTAACAGGGTTGGTGGCGAAGAGTATGACAGGAAGCAAAAGGGCAGGGATTACAAATATTCCAATATCCAAAAAGAACTGTATGATTTTAAACCCGGCAGCTATTCCATTTGTACCGGATACATTTTCAGGATGTGAAAATGATGCGATGGGTTGGCCTGTAACCAACGATGCGATCGAGACACCTAAAAAACCCATTACGCTAAACCCCATCAGTAAAATAGCGATACCAATAAACACCCTAAAGTACAACGGCATACCCTTTAAAACACTGTAATAACCATCAAAAGGGTTTTTCATAGATTAGTGTTAAATTTGCAGTTTGATAACAAAATACAAGTGGTAAAAATCAGGGATATTGAATTGGGATCATTCCCCATGTTGCTTGCTCCAATGGAGGACGTTAGTGATCCGCCATTTAGAGCAGTCTGCAAGGCTAACGGAGCCGACCTGATGTACACGGAGTTTATTTCTTCTGAAGGGTTGATACGCTCTGCGGCCAAGAGCATGAAAAAGCTTGATATCTTTGAATATGAACGACCAATCGGCATACAGATATTTGGCAGCGACATTGAAAGCATGCGCGAAGCTACTATTATTGCCACAGATGCCCAACCTGATCTTATAGATATTAATTACGGATGCCCGGTAAAAGCGGTTGCCTGCCGCGGTGCAGGGGCTGGTATTCTGCAAGATATCCCTAAAATGGTAAAGATGACTTCTGAGATCGTGAAGGCCACACATCTGCCGGTTACTGTGAAGACAAGACTTGGGTGGGATGATAAGACCAAGAACGTAACGGAAGTCGCAGAAAGGCTGCAGGATATAGGTATTGAGGCGCTTACTATACATGGCAGAACCCGTGTTCAAATGTATAAAGGTGAGGCGGATTGGCGATTGATTGGCGACATAAAAGCTAACCCTAAAATAAAAATTCCTGTATTTGGAAACGGTGATATTGATACACCTAATAAAGCCCTGGAATACAAGCTTCTCTATGGGGTGGATGGTATTATGGTAGGTCGGGCATCAATTGGTTATCCGTGGATATTCAGGGAGATAAAGCATTATCTTACAACCGGAGAAGAATTGGCTCCTCCCACTCTACAAGAACGTGTGGATACCTGTAAAGCTCACTTTACAGAAAGCCTTAAGTGGAAGGGTGACGTCCTCGGTGTTCTTGAAATGCGAAGACACTATCATTCTTATTTCAAGGGCTTTGCGAACTTTAAACCTTATCGCGAAAAACTTTGTACCACCATGTGTCCGGCGGATATCTTTGGACTTCTTGAAGAGGTATTGTATGTCTATTCAAATGAGGAATTAGTAGTGAGTGATGGGTAGTAAGAAGTAAGTAGTGAGAGATAAGTGGTTTTGGAATAGAATCCTTGTCTCATTGTCTCATTGCCAAATAGTTTCTTAGGCCGGCCTCTTTTCATCAGCGCTCGGGCCATACATTCCGGGTACAGGTATATCCAGTAGTCTGAGGTAAACACTTAATTGTCCCCTGTGATGTATGGCATGATTAAAAGCCATATTTCGCAATGCCGCAGCTTTGGGTAAAGTGAATATGATAAAATCTCCACGGCGCATGATAAATGGTTTCATAATGTCTTCGTTAGTCATAGATTCTAATGCTTTTTTGGCGTGTGCAATATTATTATCAAAATATTGGGTAAGTTCTTCTGCACTATGTATTTCAGGATAAGGGGGAAATGGGCTTGTGGTTAAATCTACATCATCATGGTTTACGATTAATGGGATCCACTCAGATACCCTTGAAACGTGCAAAGCAAGGTTTTTGATAGTTGTTGATTTATCATGAGGTTGCCAGTCTGTATTATCAAAAGGCACTCGTGAAAGCATTTTCCTGGTACTATTTGCTTCAAATTCTAATTCGGAAATAAAAGCGGTATTTAATTGCATTGTTATTTTTTTAAATTTATGAATTTTCAAAATTAGGGGATTTGCTCGTGAATTTTTACAAGGGCAAAGAATCTTAATATTGTTGCTTGTTCTTAAGTATTATGGCTGTCCTAAACCTCGCCACTATTTATCAAACCCAGCCCCTTTTTTATTGCCTTTCTCCCGCAGAGCAGGTCGTTAGATCTGGGAACACATTTCCGAAATCTTTAATAATTTCGTCAGTGTATAATAATATGTTTCATTTTTTAATTATGTTTGCTTAAACAAATTAGGGGAAATATAAGACCCCTAAAAATATTTTGTATTGCAAATATCGATTGTTAAATTTTCAGGTATTCATTTGTAATGCTTCAAAAGCATTTGGAATAATTTTTCTAACGTTTTTTTTTATTGTTATAATAGTTCAAAAAGGAATTTGTCAGAAAAGCATTCCAAACATCATCAATGCTGCCAAAATCTCAAGTAAAATAAACTTTGACGGCAACCCCGAAGATTCTTTATGGAAATCAACATTACATATCAGTAATTTTACTCAAAGAGAACTTGACTTTGGTAAACCCGGATCTGAGAAAACAGAAACAGCAATTTTATACGATAAAAACAACTTGTATTTTGCAGTTTGGTGCTACCAGAAATCTAATAATCCAATAACTGCAAAATATCTCCATCGCGATTTTGATTATTTCTCTGATGATAATTTCAAAATATTTATTTCCTCTCTTAATGATCACAGGAATGGTTATTTGTTTGTAATCAATCCCAATGGAGCCAGGGCAGATATGGAAATTAGCGGGTCAAACGTCAATCAGGATTGGAATGGCGTTTGGGATGCAAAGACAATTCGGACAAGTGAAGGTTGGTTTGCTGAAATTGTAATCCCTTTCAATACTTTACAGTTCAAAAAAGATTCCGTACAAACATGGGCTGTAAATTTTGAACGAGACATCCAAAGTTTAAAAGAAGTGGATCTTTGGCAAGGCTGGAGCCGGGATTATGATATTACAAATTTTGTATCAGCAGGAATATTATCAGGTATTAAAAATATTGGATATTCCCGCAATTTTGAGTTGAAACCTTATGGCCTGGCAGGATTTCAAAATGAAACAGGTACAAACACGATTTACCCCGCAAAAATCGGTGGTGATTTAAATGTTAATCTGTCCCCGACTTTAAAGCTGAACCTAACGGTTAATGCTGATTTCGCACAAGTAGAAGCAGATCAAATCCCTGTAAATCTTACTCGATTTAATGTTCTCTATCCCGAAAAAAGGGAATTTTTTCTGGAAGGATATAATTACTTCCAGTTTGGATTAGGAAACAGCAGTTATCTATTCTATACCAGGCAAATAGGCTTTGAGCAGCTTAGCCCCGTTCCTGTTATTGGAGGTGCAAGATTGTTCGGTAAAATCGGTAACAGCAATATAGGACTTTTAAACCTTGAAACGGGGTCAAAAGATTCTATTCCAGCAACAAATAATACTGTAGTCAGGTATAAGTATGATATTGGTAGCCAGTCATACATTGGAGGTATTATGACGTCTCATATCAATAGCCTGGGTGCGAATCAGGTATTAGGTATTGACGGCCAATATGCAACATCTACCTTTCTAAAGGATAAAAACTTAAGCCTGTCTGGACTTATTGCCGGAAGTATCGATAATTACAAAATCAGGTACAATTCGCTTTCATATAAAGCCGGGTACAGTTATTTGAATGATTTGATTAGCAGCTACGCGAGCATAAGCAGTATCCAACAGAATTTCGACCCTGCCCTTGGCTTTTTATACAGATCTGATTATACTTCTATTAATGGATATCTTGATTTGGAACCAAGATGGTTTAGCAAATATGGGGTTCAGAAACTCGATATTAGTCCAACCACTTTCTCCTATTTCATTACTCAAAATACCGGTAAACTCGAATCATGGAATAATTTGACGCGTCCTTTCGGAGTATATCTCAAAGACGGAGGCGGATTTCTTTTTGACCTATATCAATCTTACGACAGACTTGACATCCCTTTTGTTTTGGCCCCAAATGCAATGATTCCGGTAGGACAATATTATATGCACAATACTGAATTTTTATTTTCGACCAGCACAAACAAAAAGGTCTGGGTTCAAGCAGGCTATAACTGGGGTACCTATTATGGTGGTACTATTCAGACGATAAGTTTATCAGGCAGCATAAATTTATCGAAGCATTTTAATATGAATGCTGATTATTCTTACAACTATATTCAGCTTCCATCTGCAAAAATTACAGTCAATGAACTTGCACCCTTTATTAATTATGCATTCAACACCAGACTCGATTTATCATTGTTTGCACAGTGGAATACGCTAAATAACATTATGCAATGTAATTTTCGAATTCACTGGATTCCAACTATAGGAACCGATCTATACGCTGTGTATGACATGGGTTATAACTCTCTAAACAACCTTGATTATCTAAAGCCACAAACATCTGAAGGTGTTTTTAAACTAATTTGGAGGTTTGTTTTTTGAGTTAAAATCTATTACTTGACTTTTGTTTTAAAAGGATAGAAATTGGGAAATACCATATTCTACACTTGCGGGACGCGAGCGTGGGCAGTGGGGCCTCGGATTGTCACTTAAAGACAAAATTTCTTTAATAAGTTTGGAGTAAACCGTGAGAGGTAGTTTTCCTAATTCCCTTTCTGCCCTGTGTTCTACAACAACAACATATTTCAATTTGACTTGATTTTGAATTTTTTATCAAGTCTTTCTTTTACTTCTTCTACAGGTGAAAATTGACCATCTTTTCTGGACTCAATCAAAAGGTTATCTAAATAGTCCTCAATAAATTGAGCGTGATATTTCAAGTCAAAAGTAACCTTACGGAGTTTCCCCTCATTATCCCTCTCCATTTTTATGCCGGCCAATGTTTTCATTTTATGAAGATAACACAAACTATTCAAAAATAATTTTCGATTAGAATAGAAAAAGAGGAATTAGTGAGAGAATGATGTCACAAGAAAATGAGATAATATCGAAAAGGTCAGGAATAATTATGTAACCTTTTTAATTGTCTTGCTCCAGAGGAGCAAAATGTTTGTAGTAAATTAAAGAAATGAAAATTCCTCCCCCATCCTTCGCGCCTTCGGAGAAGGTATATTGGAATTTATTTGAGATTTTCGTAGTTTGCTAAAAACCAAGATTTGACCCGCATACCAATTCCAAAAAAATCATTCTTAGATGAATGTGAGTATATAGGAGCATTTGATGGAGAAAAGAGGTGGCGGTCAAAAGATAAAAAGAGATTATATACGTGGGATGCGTTACATGGTGAGATTGAAGTATTTAATGATAGGGGTAAACATCTGGCGAGCTATTACCCTAACGGTATTTATAAGAAAAATGCAATTAAAGGGAGAAAAATAAATGTCTAATTTTATTCATGATTGTTTAGCAGGGGAAGCCAAACTTGAAGATATAGATAACTATATTGACAATTGGCATGATGGCGACAACAAGGAAGAACTTTATGAATATTTAGGAATGGATGAGCATGAATATGAAATGTTTGTCGAATATCCTGAATTGCTGTCATTAATTGTAACTGCACATAAAGAGCATGTGGGGGTTGACAAAATAGTAAGAAGGGAATTTGAGTCCATAGCCGCAAAGTCAGATGATCAAAATAAAATAAAAAGGTTAAAAAAGTGGCTTAAAATGCAAGGCATATAAATAAACATTTACAAATCTGGGGCATTTTTCAAACAGTCATTAGTTACAATTTCGACCTAAATTGTCAAACTAACAATTTCCATTTAAAAAGCTAAATTGCAATCTTGTAAGGAATGAAATATAATGTCATTGTAGAGCGGTAAAACTGCACCTATGGCTATCTGCAAAGTTTTATAATATGGGCATCGATATTTTTGGATTATTAACACATTTCAAAAAAATGTTTTTTGACGGTACAGTATTTTGAGTATAGGTGTAAATGCACTGTAAATCAGATCATTAATGCTGAATATGAAAAGACTGATTCTATAAAAAAATGATAAAGAATTTTAAAATATTGTTGATAATTACTTTTGTTGGGACGCCTATTGCTTTCCTAACATTATGGATTGTCGTTAAAGTTAAGAAATTCGAAGCCAGAAAGTATTTTAAGGAAATTAAAAACAATAAACAGTATTATTGTTATGACTTATCCACTAAAGCATTGAATGCCTCATTTTATGTTGAAAATTTGGCAGATACGAAAAAATTAGAGCAATACTATGACAGCACAAATTTTGGTAAAAACCCTTCATTTAGCTTTCCAATAAAGTTTGTTGTCCTTTTCAAAAAAGTATATGCCATTGGGAACCCAATAAAAAATGATAATAAAATTACTGAATTTGTTGATTTTGATACAACCTGCTATGGATATGTGCACGGTTATACTTATACTAAAAATCTTTATGCAACTTTAGCTGATAGTTCTCTTATTAAACATCATATAGAAGTAAGAGATTCTATTCAAAATTCTCCAGAATATAAGAGAATCCAAAACATGCAGCAATTGAGTAGCCCTTACGGCCTTCAATGTGATTGCAATTGGTGATTATCTCCAATTTGCAAGAAAGAATAAATCTTAGTCTACTCCCTCTCCCCCAATTTCTCAACAATCACCTCCGTATTATCAATTTCTCCCAACCTCGGAAAAATAAAAGTCAAACTATTTTCATGCGGTTTATCATTTAAATCAGTCATGGCATCTTTCGCAAAAGTGATGTTATAGCCTCGTTCGCTTGCTGCTCTGGCTGTCGCTTCTACGCCAATGCTGGTGGCTATACCTGCCAATACAATACCCGTCACATTTAATTTCTTTAAAATAGAATCAAGGTCTGTGTTATAAAATGCACTTGGAGAATGTTTTGTGATTTTTATATCATCATATCTAACATCAATTTCCGGTACAATTTCCGCCCATTCAAGCTGGAACTGTGCACTTGGCATTTTAAATTCAGCACGCAAATTATGCGGTCGTTCTGCAGGGATAACGTTCACTATCACTATTGGCAATCCTGCATTGCGGAAAGCATTTACAAGAGAAGCTGAATTTGATAAAACATCAGAAGCGGTATTTGGCATCAATGGCCTGCCAACTATACCTTTCTGTAGGTCAATGAGAACGAGGGCTGTTTGTTTGTCAATTGCGGTTACCGGCATTTTTTTATTTTTTAAATTTAATAATAGTAATAATAAAATTTTTATTTGTCCTTGTTCGTTAAGCTTTTAATAATATATTTTGGTATCAAAAGCAGCTCCAGTAATACTGTAAAGGTATATCCAATCGTAAATACACCAGCTACAAATAATATTTTAAATATATTTTTTAATACACTCATTAATTCACTTGTACCGGTTCCAATTCAGGCACCCTGTTTTTTTTACTTTTTTTCTTAAATAATTTCGCAGTCCTTTCTTTAATCCTATCCACTATGTAATACATGGTTGGCACAAGCACCAGCGTAAGTAGCAATGAACTTGTAAGCCCACCGATAATTACCCATGCCATGCCGTTTTTTATCTCAGCCCCAGAACCTCTTGATAGGGCAATTGGAAGCATCCCGAATATCATGGCTACTGTAGTCATAAGTATTGGACGAAGACGCTCTTTTCCTGCTTCTACGAGCGCTTCAGTCAGAGCATAGCCTTGTGTTTTTAAATGATTCGCAAAATCCACAATCAAGATTCCGTTTTTGGCCACAAGCCCCATCAACATGATCAATCCTACAATGGCAAAAATTGTCAAAGATTCCATTGCCAATGCAAGTGCCAGGAATGCCCCAATCATCGCAACGGGTATTGAAAACATTACTACGAATGGATATACTGTACTTTCATAGAGGGCAACCATAATCAGGTAAACCAATAAGAAACCAATGAGCATTGCTATTCCGAGGCTGCCAAATGCATCTTTCTGCTGTTGAGCCTGTCCCTGGTAATCGACTACCACGCCTTCAGGTAATTTTACCTTTGATAAGTTTGCCTGGATATCAGATATAATGGTACCTACCGGTCTTCCAACTGTAAAGGCTGTGACTTTTATACTATTCATCCGGTCAGATCTTTGAAGTACAGATTGGCCAAGTTTTTGGCTAATTGTTGCAATATCACCAAGCCTGATATTTGCACCCTTGCTATTCCTAATCGTAATATTTCTAACGTCTTCAATATCTTGCCTGTCAGCCATCTGAGAAATGACATTAATATCATAATCCTGTCCGTTACTGTTATATTTAAGAAGGTTATTTCCCCGGAAAGCTATTTGCAATCCATTACCTACTTCAGGGATACTAAGGCCTACAAGGTTCATTTTATCTCTGTCAATATTGATATTAATATCATTTTGAGGATTTTTAGTGCTAAACTGTACATAATCTGTACCGGCAGTTTTAGCTACCACCCCTTTTGTTATTTTCGCCGCTTCCCAAATCTTATCCATATCAGTTCCTTTCAAAGCTATCTGAATCGGAGCATCACTCGATCCGGTTATTCCAGTTGGTTTGATAGTAACCGTTACTCCTGGTATCTGCGATATTGCATTCCTCATCTTAAGACCAAACTGATCTGTAGTTATTTTTCGTTTTTCCTTATCTAAAAGCTTAACGGCAATTTCCGCTACATTTGATGAGGATGCACTATTACCTGTCAAGGCATTTCCTGATTGTGTGCCTACATTTGAGAAAACTTCTGTTACTTCTGGCTGTGCCATGATTATTTTTTCAACCTGCAATACCATCTGATTTGTTTGATATAATGGTGTTTGCGGAGCCATTTCGAGGGCTATGTTCAGTTCTCCACGATCACTGGCGCTTACAAATGCAGACCCAATGAATCCTGCAGGTACCAGTGAAAAAGCCCCAATGAAAAGTATCAAAATAGTAATCAATACATAACGTTTGTGCTTTAATGACCAGCGTAGTAGATTTCCGTATTCAATTTTCAAACGGCTGATCATACTTTCAAAGCCAAGGAAAAACCTACCGCTCAAACTCTTTTTAGTAAGATGTTCCAGTTTCCCAAATCTTGATGCTAATAAAGGCGTTAGCGTGAAAGCTACAAACAAACTCATGAGTGTTGAAAATACTACTACCAATGAAAACTCACGAAGGATATTTCCAATCATACCACCACCAAGCGCCATTGGCACGAACACTACCACATCCACGAGAGTGATTGCGATAGCGGTAAAACTAATTTCTGCACGACCTTCAACTGCTGCTGTTTTCCGGTCCTTCCCCATTTCCATGTGCCGGAATATATTCTCCAGGATTACGATACTATCATCCACAAGAATACCAACAACCAAAGAAAGAGCCATCAGGGTCATCATATTCAATGAAAATCCAAAAGCATACATCAATATAAAAGTAGGTATCATAGCCGAAGGCAGTGCCACCAAAACAAACATTGAGCTTCTGAAACTATGTAAGAATAATAACATCACAGCCGCTACGATAAATACGGCAAGGATTAAGTCATGCATAACCGCATTGGCAGAAGCGAGTGTATAGACAGATTGATCGATTGCTACCACAAAGTTCAGGTTCTCTGCACTATATGTCTTTTTAAGGTCGTCTAGTTTTTTCTTAACCAAATCACTAACACTTACCGCATTGGCATCAGCCTGTTTAATGATTTCAATACCGATACCAGGTTTTCCATTGATCCGGTTTACGGTCTTATCTTCTGTTTGTGCATCGGTTACACTTGCAACATCTTTTAGCAATACACGTCCACCATCAGCAGTTTGGTATATGACTAAATTACGGATATCATCTACGGTCTTTAATTTTTCATCCAATCGAACTGAGAAACGGCTTTTATCGCTTTTAACATCTCCTGCCGGATAAGACACATTTGAATTTGTAAGAGCCTGGTTTACAATAGTTGCTGATAAATTGTATGCTGATAATTTATCACTGATCAGGTTAATTTCTATTTCACGCTCATTTCCTCCAATCAGGTTCACACTTCCTACGCCACTTACATTTGAAAGGATTGGTTTTATCTGCTGATCAATAAGGTCATATAATTTTGTAGCGCTTACATTGGCAGATGCGCTTACCCGCAATACAGGTAGTTCTTCAGAATTGAACCTGTTTACGGCTGGATCATCCGCATCTTTTGGGAGCGAAGCTTTTATGAGATTTATCCTCCTCTCTGCATCTCTTTGGGCTACTATTGTACTAATCCCAGGTTTTAATTGGATAACCACAGAAGATACTCCTTCCATCGAAGAAGAATTGAGGTGATCAACACCTTCAATAGATGACACAGCATCTTCTATCGGTTTCGTTATGCTATTTTGTATTTCTTCAGATGAAGCACCACGATACGTAGTGGAAACTGATAATACATTAGCTTCAAACTTTGGTAATAGATTATAATTAAGACTGTTATAACTTACAAACCCAAATAATATCAGCGTAAAGAATATTACGACTATTAATAAAGGACGTTTTATGGCAATTTCGGTAATAGACATGGTATATAGTTATTTTGTGTTTACAACTTGAATTAAACTTCCCTGGGATATATTGATCTGGCCTTCGGTAATAACCTTTTCGCCCATATTGAGGCCGCTAAGTACTTCTACATTGTCTCCTATTTCCCGGCCAAGTACCAGTTTACGGGTTTCTGCCTGTGTTCCACTCACTATATACACATAGGGGTTTTCAATTCCTTCAACCAAAGCGGTTTTTGGAACTTGCATTACTTTGGCATCATCTTGCAGATCAAAGGTTGCCCTTGCAAAAGTACCTGCTTTAAGCACATCTGAACCTGAATTTTCAACAGATAGCTCTACGAGGTAGTTATGACTATCGTCTCCTTTCGGACTTATGTATCTTATTGATCCTTTAAAAGTTTTGCCAGGATATATATCGCAAGCAATATTAACTGAGGTACCAGGCTTCAAACGGTAAACTTCTCGCTCGCTCACCATCACATTTGCCTTCAATTTAGATACATCTACTACCTGTGCTATTTTAACGCCTGTATTTACAAACTCGCCGGCATTTACATTTTTCTTCACAATAGTTCCACTCACCGGGGCTATTACCAACCCATCAGCAATCTGTTGCTTGATCTGATCCAACTGCACTTTAGTATTGTCATAATTGTATTTCGCATTGTTATACTCCATTTCTGTAGCGGCTTTTCCGGCATACAGTTCTTTGTATCTTTGATAATCAATCTTGTATTTATCTAATAAAAGTTGCGTTGATGCAAGGTTTAACTCTTTAAGATTATTATCAATTGATCCTATAACCTGGCCTTTGGTCACTTTTGTACCGAGATCAATATTTAAGGTTTTTAGTTTTCCTGTTGCATTAATACTGATATCAGCTTCTTCTTCCGCTTGAACAATGGCTGGCAAAGTAAAAGCGCCTACAACAGACTGGTCTGAAGCGGACATTACCGAAACCGGTATGGGAATGGCCGAACGATCAACCACTTTATTGCTCTCATTTATTGCTTTTTTATTTTTTGCCAGCGTAAATGCAACAAGTATCGCTATCAATAAAACGGCAGAGATAAGGATAATTCTTTTTTTCATAGTTGTATTTTATAATTGGTTAATGTATTGTTGAATAGTTCCCTGGCTTCTTTGAATATCCAGGGCTGATATAAGATAATTGTATAATGAATTGATATAGTTTGATTGGGCTTCCTTTAGGGAATAATCAGAGTTGAGCAGGTCAGATGCCGACGCAACACCTTTCTGATATTGCAAGGTGGTGGTTTGCAGCACATCTTTTGCAAGGTTAAGATTCTCTTTATTTGAGGATAAATTGTTGTATGAGGTCAGTAATTTTGTATTGGAATTAAGCATTTGCAACTTAAGATTCTCTGAGTTGAGGTTAAGGTTTACTTGCGCGCTTGACAGGCTTAGTTCACTCTGCCTGAGCTGGCTATACCTCCTAAAACCACTGAATACAGGTACATTCAGCTTAACCCCAATGGCTGCATAGTCATAAAAGTTTTTGTATTGTTGGTCAAAGTCATTTCCAAGCGCCTGTGCACCATACCTGGCATAACCTGAAAGTGTGGGTAGATATGCATCTCTTTTTCTGCTAAGATCAATTTGTTGAAGCAATACTCCCTGAAACTGTATCTTGTAATCAAAGGTCTTTTTTTCATCGAAATCAGGTGATATCCCCATCATCGGGAAATCTTTATTTGCATTAAGTGAATCCGCAATTTCAATTTTTGACTGCAAAGACATTCCCATTGAATTTTTCAATTGATTCATGGCAAGCTCTATATTGCTCTGCGCCAATTTTATTTGAGATTCAATTGAATTAAAGTTGACCTTGGTCCTATCGTAGTCAACTTGTTTTATAACGCCTTTGTCAAACTGGAGCTTCTGGATATTTAATATCTCCTGCAGCTTGGCTTCATTATCTTTTAGCAGCTTTTCCTGCTCCTTATATATAAGTACCTGGTAATATGCAGTAGCCGTATTGTAGGCAAGGTTATCATCATTCTGGCTTTTCTTAAGTACTGATATTTGAGTGTTGGGCACATTTGCCTTTAACCCATCCAACAAGGTTTGATCATAGATTACCTGGTCAACTTCACCATATATATTAGTAGCGTACTGGGTACCCAGTTGTAGTTTTATATCAGTTGGACCTAAAAAACCTGCCGGAATTATGGTCGTCTGCCGTTTTATGTTATCATCTAGCGTGCCAGTTGCCGCTACCTGGGGTAAATATGCTGATAGCGCTTCGGTAGCTTTTTGCTTTGATGATTTGATATCATTTGTATAGGTAATATTACTAGGGTGGTTTGCCAGGCTGTATTTCACGGCATCTTTAATGCTCAGCTTTTTTACATCCTGCGCTGATATTTGGGATACCTGCAGAAACAAAGCTGCTGATATGAGAAAGAATCCGGTTGCTTTGCTATTTTTAATGAAACTCATTCTTTTATATTGATTATTGAGACTGTTGATAAAAATTAAGGTTGATATTTGCAACTATATATTCAATGTCGTTTGAGTTGTAAATATATTTTATGAAAAGTTTGAAAAGTTTGGTTGTTTGATTAAATAATTCTATAATGTATTCAAATACTGATGAATAATAAAATACACCTACCTTTAATAAATTAATAATTATTACTCTTTTGCCTTGTTTTCAAGATGTAATAGCACTTTTTTAAAGCTTTCAATTTCTTCTTCAGGAAGCCCGGCAAGCAGTTTGTTCATAAATTTATCGATTAAAAGGCTGCCCTTTTTAAGCACTTTTTTACCCTCATCGGTTATAATCACGAATTTTTTCCTGCGGTCAACCGCATCATTTACCCGCCTGATTAAACCCAGTTCCTCAAGAACATCAATTTCCCGAAGGATGGCAGATTTATCTTTATCCATTAGCGTAGCCAGCTCTGTTTGAATTACTTCCTTATCCTTTGCGATATAGTTTAACAGCCCGAACTGTCTTTGATGAATCACCATATTGCCGGCAGTAAATTCAACAAGCATCTTTTTTGCAATTGCATGAAGCGCGGAACCCATTTGAAGAGCTATAGACATTTTAGTTTCTATTTAATTTAATTGATAACATCAACAGTATTTTTTTGAAATGGTTGCAAAGATAGAAGATTTATTTGAATGCTGTTATGTAGATGCAGGAAACATCTGATATCACAACTTTGCTTTTTAAAGTCTTACATTTGAAAAGTCTAATCTTTTCTAATGAAAAAAGAAAATATATTAAATTTATTTGCGCGCTTTGAACAAGCATCTGCTGAAATAGAAGGTATTGAATGTTGGAGCGCAAGAGAACTTCAAACTTTATTAGGTTACAGCAAGTGGGAAAACTTTCTAAAAGTAATTGATAAAGCAAAAGAAGCTTGCATAAATGCAGGTTCTGACGTTAATGATCACTTTCCTGACGTCAGGAAAGTGATAACTGTGGGCAAAGGAGCTCAACAATCTCTTGACGATATAGCCCTTACCCGTTATGCCTGTTACCTAATTGCACAAAATGGGGACTCAAGGAAAGAAGAAATAGCCTTTGCACAAACATATTTTGCAGTGCAAACCAGGAGGGCTGAAATAATAGAACTAAGATTATTGGAATATGAACGGGTAGAAGCCAGAAAAAAACTTAGCGAAACAGAAAAGCATCTTTCTGGAATTCTATATGAAAGAGGGGTTGATGACAGGGGATTTGCAATAATTAGAAGCAAGGGAGACCAGGCATTATTTAATATGCCAACCGCAGCCATAAAAATGAAAATTATGGCTCCTGATAACAGGCCTTTAGCTGATTTTCTGCCTACCATAAGCATTGCCGCAAAAAACCTGGCTGCAGAAATGACAGGGCTAAATGTACAAACCAAAGACCTGAAAGGGCAATCACCCATTGAACATGAGCATATTGATAATAATAGCGCTGTGCGCCGCATGTTGGTAGAAAGAGGCATAAAACCGGAAAACCTACCCGCTGCCGAAGATGTGAAAAAAGTGCAGCGGAAGCTGGATACGGAGCAGAAGAAGATGGTAAATAATAGCAAATCAAAAAGATAGGATATTTCAAAAGGATTGCAAATCCTAATACTCAATAGTGCTAAATTACAAATCTGGCACAGCTTGGGCTCAGAAAATAATAAGATAAAAAAATAATGTTTGAACAGACTTTTAAGAATATAGACGATATCCTGTACAAAGATTCAGGGGCAGATAGTGAGCTTGATTACATCGGGCAAACTTCCTGGGTCTATGGTACCGACATCCATGTCGGTACCATAGACCAAAATACTGATGGTGAATCATATAGTTTGAATAAATATTGTTATAAAAAAATAAAATCAATAAAATAATGAACTTAGCAACTTGTAAGAATTCCTTACAAGTTCATTTTAGGAAGAGAAAACTTAATTTAAAAAGGAATGTGCAAAAAATGCACATTGGAAATTATTATTGAGCCAAGAACGGTTGGAATTAAATTAAGTTAGTTCCGTTTTGGAAGGTACTGCAATGTAAAAGAAATGCACAGTGTTTATATTATGGGGGAAAAAACAAATGAATGATTTGTTATGAACCTGATAAAAATTTATGGGACGGGTATAACAGGAAGCGCTATCAAAGTCCAGAAATCTGATAAAACAATATGGATGAATCAGATACAGATGTCGGAACTTTTTCAGACCGGAGTGCTATTACAAAGCATGTGTCCAACATATATTTGTCCGGTGAATTGGAAGAAAAGGCAACCTGTGCCAAATTTGCACAAGTTCAAAAGGAAGGAAAAAGACATCTGGATTATAAAATTACTATATCTTGCGGTATCATAAATTTTTCAATACACTAAATAAAAATATACCAATTTAATGAGCCAGGTTGAAATATATAATAAGAATGATGGCGAAGATGTAATAGAAGTAAAATTTGATAATGATACAGTCTGGCTTAACCAAAATCAGCTTACCGAACTTTTCAATCGTGATAGAACTGTTATGTCTAAGCATATAAACAATATTTTCAGGAAAGGGGAACTTGATAAAAAAAGGAATGTGCAAAAAATGCACATTCCTTTTTCAGACAAGTCGGTATCTTATTATAATCTCGACGTAGTCATATCATTAGGATATCGGGTAAAATCAAATGCTAACCTTATCAATGACAGGTAATAGTTTTATTTGGCATATAAATTTAGCAGCCAATGCACACATTCGGTCCGGGCAGGCAGTGCCCAGAACCTACTTTTAAAATATTTTCAACAGTCCTTCGTCATGCTTTTAGATGAAAGACGCATTAACCATATATCCGCCGATGAGCGCTTCACGAAACGAGAAAATAAAGGAAACGGTGAAAAAGGAGCGCGATAAGCTCTTCTCCTTTATTAAAAAGCGAGTAGCCAATGAGGCTGACGCGGAAGATATATTGCAGGATGTATTTTATCAATACATTTCAGACCCCGGGTTGGTTGATACTTTGGAGAGGACCGCTTCCTGGCTCTTTACAGTTGCCGGAAATAAAGTAATTGACTGGTATCGTAAAAGAAAACCAGTGCCCCTGGATGATCAACGTGTAAGGATGCCTGAAGATGAAGAAGGGAACGATCTTTATCTTGGACTGGAAGATGTGCTGCTCAGTAATGAAGGTGATAGCAGTGACGAATTTACCCGAAGCATTGTGTGGGACGAGCTTGAAATGGCATTGGCTGATCTGCCACCGGCACAAAGAAATGTATTTGTATGGCACGAACTTGAGGATAAAAGCTTTAAAGAGATTGCTGAGTTAACAGGTGATCCCATTAATACGCTTATCTCCCGCAAGCGGTATGCTGTACTCTTTTTAAGAGAACGCCTAAGAGGTGTTTATGACGAATTGTTGAACAACTAATAAAAATTAAAAACAAAAAATATGAGACCGGTAAGAATTGTAGGAAAAGTGATAGGCGTAATATTAGTGGTGGCTCTGGCTTCGCTAGCATTCGGCTATGTGGTGATGACGCTGTGGAACTGGCTTATACCCGGAATATTTCATGGCATGGGAATAATAAACTTTTGGCAGGCAATAGGCTTGTTAATATTGGCTAGGATCCTCTTTAAAGGTGGAGGCGGTCATTGGGGTCGTCATCGTTGGCATCGTGGCTGGGGGCATGGTGGTTCAAACTGTGGCCCTGGAGGCAGATGGGGTTCTTGGGGTGACAAATGGAGAGATATGAGCCCTGAAGATCGTGAAAAAATGAAAGCAGAATGGAAAGGTGGCTGGTATGAGTGGAAAAACAAATGGCACAACATGGCTCCTGAAGATCGTGAGAAGATGAAAGCCCAATGGAAGGATAGATGCAGAAGTTGGGATAGCAGGCACCCGGTAGATTTCCTCACAAAAGAAGAGGAAAAAAATGGAGAACCAAATAATTCTCCAAACGTTTAAATAAATGATAAGCAGGCCTTTTCTAAGAAATAAGGAAAAGTGAAGTAGGAATGTGAGATGAAAGCCGTTGTTGAAAAACAACGGCTTTTTATTTTCCTATTAATGCAAAGAAAAATTGGTTACAACCGGATAATGATCAGATCCTGAAACATGCAACACTTTAGTCTGATCTGTTTTGATACGCGGGTCTGCAAGAATATAATCAATCCGCTGCAAAGGGATAATACCTGAATAAGTACTGCCAAACCCAAAACCAGTCCTTAAATATGTATCATCAAGCTTCTCAGTAAGTTGCTTATATAAAAAGGATAACGGAGTGTCATTAAAATCACCACACAAAATCACTTTATAGGGCGATCGATCAGCAAGCTCCTTTACTTTTAATGATTGATAACTTCTCTTTCGGAAGGCAGTCCTGATTTTAATAAATAGCATTTTATAATACCATTTTTGGGGCGCTTCAAAATCTTTTATTGAAGATGGTATTTTTAGCTCATTATCTCTAAGACCTATAGATTGAAAATGGACATTATATAACCGAAAAGTATCATGATCAAAAGGTATATCTACACTGAATGCACCATTTGATGTGTTTTTAAAATGAATCGGATTTGGATTATAAAATGGCAATTTTGAAAATATTGCCTGCCCTACATGATTACCAGGATAAAGAACTTCAGTAATATTTTCATAATAATATTTGTATCCCAAAGCCTTAATTTTCAAGATAATACTAGTATTATTTCGTTTTCTTAAATACTCCTGGAAGCAAATGATGCTTGGGTTCTGATCTTGAATAACCTTTAGTATTAACCCCGAACTTATTGTATCACTGTAGTAATCAAAATTATCGATGTTATAAGTCATGAGTTTTAAATTTGGATCAATCATTTTTTTTGGACCGAATAACCATAATCCTGAAGCATGTATTATTGCAGGAAAACTAAACAACAAAAAAATAAATGAAATCCAAATCAAACGTTTTAATCTGCCAATAAAAAATATTAAAATAAAAAAAAGATGAATGGCTAAAAAAAGTTTGAAAAACAGACCAAATAAAGCAGGTAACCAGAAATATTTCGGATTAAACCACGGGCTGGATATTGCTATAAAAAGGAAAATAACGTTTAATACAAATGCTATAAATATGACTAATTTGAAAATTCGTGCAAATAGCATCAGTTATCTTTACTTGCCTTGAAAAGAATATCCTTCTCACGTTGACTCAGGCTTTCATAGCCTGACTTTGCAATTTTATCCAATATACTATCAACTTCATCTTGAGATACCTGGGTTCTTGTTGGCCTTGAAGGTGCTGATCCCCGATAACTGACCCGGATATTTTTTTTAGGCTTAAACAGACTTTGACACCATTCAATAAAGCTAGAAAGCCATGCGCCTATATCATTACCATTCTGTAGAGACCGGATATAAACAAACCCAAATATCGCGCCACCTAAATGCGCAAAGTGACCTCCACCATTTGACCCCGCAAGATTCAATATATCCAATACAAAGAAAAATAACATGATGTAGACCAATTTAACGGGACCTATTAATACCAGGAACAAAGTATAATTAGGAACCAGTGTAGCAGCAGCAGCTAAAACGGCAATAGCGCTTGCTGAGGCTCCTATAATATATGGATCTGTATTTCGAA
>Ga0206994_1054_pt1 | contig 25344 bp, 25 predicted proteins | sample Alteio_BWMinCont_4_FD_153485 | JGI IMG/M metagenome (GOLD analysis project Ga0206994, IMG submission 153485) | Enriched cells from forest soil in Barre Woods Harvard Forest LTER site, Petersham, Massachusetts, United States -... | ecosystem: Environmental > Terrestrial > Soil > Temperate forest >...
GGAAAAATTATTATGAAAATGGTAAATTGAAATCCGAAGGAAACCGGAAAGATTTTAAGCTGGACAGTTTATGGAAATTTTATACGGAGAAAGGATTACTTTATTTGATATATACTTACCAGGGAGGAAAGAAAACAGGCTTGAAGTATACCTACAAACCTTTATTGAAAGATAGTTCAAAAGGGATGCTTGCATCAAAGGAGAATTATGTGAGTGATACTTTGCAGGGAGAAGCCTATTATTATGATGGGGGAAAATTATTTCAGATGAAGTTTTTTAAGGATGGGCTTGCCGAAGGAAAATCTTTGCAGTTTAATAAGGATTCATTAATTACCAGTATTATTATTTATAAAGGTGGATTCATCAAGAAGATTATCAGGATAAACCAACTTAATACCGAAGGCCGTAAAGAAGGCTTATGGCAAACCTTTTTTGCTGATGGAACCGTTAAGTGGGAAGGCACTTATATTGATGGTAAGCGGGAAGGTTATTTTAAAACATACAATGAAAAGGGTGAACTGCTCACAGTGGAAAAATATATAAATGATGTATTGCAATTAAATCCGCCGGAGTTGGCAAAGCTCGATATTAGGTCTGTTTATTATTCTAATGGAGTGGTTCAATCATCCGGCCCATATAAAGATGGTGTTCCTTTTGGTATGCACCGGATGTATGATACAACCGGGAAACCTGAAAAAGCTGATGTGTATGATAGCGGGAGAATTGTTGCTTCCGGTCCCATTGATGTAGCTGATGAACAGGAAGGACCCTGGAAAGAGTATTACGACAATGGACAGCTAAAGGCGGAAGGTGTTTATGCAAGTGGAGTGAAGGTTGGTGAATGGAAATATTATTTCAGGGACGGAAAGAAATTTGAGTATGGGAAATATGATAAAAAAGGAAAACAGACCGGCAATTGGATGTGGTATTTTGAAGATGGAAATGTTCGCCGCGAAAGTAGCTTCAGCCAGGGACAGGAGGATGGGGATTTTATAGAATATAATGACTCGGGACAGGTAATTACTAAAGGGGAATATGCAGATGGCTTGAAAGAGGGAAAATGGGTTTACCAGCTGGGTAACTTCAAAAGTGTGGGTAAGTATACAGATGATTTGGAAGACAGCGTTTGGACCGAGTATTATGTTGATAATGGGAAAATGCGTTTTACCGGAAAGTATAACCAGGGCAGGCCCGATGGCGTACATATATGGTACTATAGTGATGGGAAAAAAGAATTGGAAGGGGTATATAACCTTGGCTTGAAACAAGATAAGTGGAAGTATTATGATGAAGACGGAGTCTTGTTTCTCACTATTACATTCCGTGATGATGTGGAAACAAAATATGATGCTGTAAAGGCTCCGTAAGTATGGCAGGCACTTTCTCTGCAAAGATTTATATTATCGGAGTAAATCCGTATGTACTTCTTCCGAAAGAAATTTTAGAAAGTATTTTTAAAGACGCCAAAAAGAACAGGGGACCTATTCCTGTAAAAGGGAAAATAAACAACCATGAGTTTATTCAAACCCTCGTAAAGTATAGTGGCAAATGGCGCTTATATTTGAATACACCTATGCGTCAGGCGACAGGCTTGGTTGTTGGCGATACTGCCGATTTTCAACTGGAATATGACCCACAGGAGAGAATAGTTCCCATGCATCCCTTGTTGCAGAACGCATTAAGCAAAAATAAAAAAGCTAAAAGTAATTTTGAAAAACTACCTTTCTACCGCCAAAAGGAAATAAAGAGGTATTTAGGATTTTTGAAAAGTGAAGAATCTCTCCGGCGAAATATTGATAAGGTTATGGAGATGCTGACGAGTGAATAGATAACTAATGCTTGCAGATATACTTTCATTGTGTCATTCTAATTTCCTTAGTTTTGTATCAAATTAGCATTATGCAATTTGATTTGCGTGAAATAGGTAGTGCTACCATGATACTCTTTGCCGTCATTGATGTTCTCGGTACCTTACCGGTTATTATTGATTTGGAAAATCGTTTAGGCGATATACATGAACTGAAGGCAACACTTATTTCGGGTGCTATCATGTTTGGGTTTCTTTTCCTTGGGCAAAGTATATTATCTCTTTTGGGTTTGGATATACGTTCATTTGCTATCGCAGGTGCTATTGTCATTTTTTTTCTCGGCATTGAAATGGTGCTCGGTATTAAACTTACGAAAGATGATACTTCTGAAGCAGCTCTGGTCGTGCCTGTGGCATTCCCTTTAATTGCCGGTACAGGAACGCTTACTACCCTGCTTTCTATACGTGCAGAATTTAAATTGGAGAATATAATACTGGCTATTTTAATTAACCTTGTAATAGTATATTTGGTCATCCGGAATACAAAGCATCTGGCACGTTTACTTGGTCCGGGTAGCATTGTAATTCTCCGTAAAGTTTTTGGTATTACCTTGCTTGCCATTGCCGTTAAATTATTCACCACTAATCTTGGACTCATCCATTAATCATGCATCAGGAAAAGCATTTAAAACAACCCGGTTTTCTTAGAGACATCGTAATTGGTTTGTCCGACGGAATTACTGTGCCCTTTGCACTCACTGCCGGTATCAGCGGAGCGGTTCAAAGTAACCACATCATTATTACGGCAGGCATTGCTGAAATTTGTGCCGGTGCCATTGCCATGGGCTTAGGCGGCTACTTAGCCGGAAAAACGGAAGAAGAACACTACTATAATGAGTTAGACAGGGAATACAATGAAGTGAAAAACTTACCCGATGTAGAAAAGGAAGAAGTGAAGGAGGTGTTTGCCCGCTATGGCCTGTCAAAAGAAATCCAGGATAAAGTGGCAGATGAATTGGCAAAAGATGAAAAGCAGTGGGTGGAATTTATGATGCGCTATGAGTTAGGATTGGAAGAACCGGAAAAAGGCCGATCATCCACCAGTGCGCGAAATATCGCACTCTCATATATAGCGGGAGGCTCTATTCCTCTGTTGGGATATGTATTCACTCCTACTGCAGGAGAAGGGTTGAGAGATTCTTCCATTATTACCATTCTTTGTCTCCTGATCTTTGGATATTTTAAAAGCAAACTTACGGGACAAAATCCTTTTACCGGGGCACTTAAAACAACTGGAATTGGTATACTGGCTGCTGCATCTGCATTTGCTATTGCATACTGGTTTAACCACAGATAGAACTCGGAATAGATGGAGATAAATAAAGATATAAAGGACAAGTTGGAGCTTTTACACGAGAAGTATAAGGCAACAGGGCAGGATATGAATGCTTACTTGGATGGCTTGCTTTATATGGACTATTTAAAATACTGGGATTATATTCATACCGATACCCTCCTATCCCTTCAAAATCTACGTACCAATTTCCCCGATGAGAAGATTTTTATCATTTATCACCAAATAACGGAATTATTTTTCCGGTTATGTCTTCATGAATATGAGCAAATATCTGATAGTAAGGAAGTTAATTCTGAATATTTAATTCAAAAGCTTAAAAGAATAGTTCATTATTTCGATGGGCTGAATACTACCTATGGTATAATGATAGAGGGTATGGAGAAGGAGCAGTTCTTGAAGTTTCGTATGGCTTTATTACCTGCCAGTGGATTCCAATCTGCTCAATACCGTATGATAGAACTTTACTCTACCGATTTAGTGAATCTCTTAAATCATGAGTATGCCGACAAGAATCCTGGAGTAAAGGATTTATCTCCTGAAGAAATGTTCGAACACATTTATTGGAAAACAGGTGCAACTGAATTAGCGACAGGTAAAAGGACTCTTACCCTAAAGCAATTTGAAGAAAAATATAGTGCCCAGTTTATGGAGCTTTCGAAAAAATGTAAAGAAGGAAACCTGTATGCTAAATACATATCACTTCCCAAAAATGAGAAAGAGAATAAAGAGCTCATTAATTTAATGCGTGCTCTTGATACTAATATTAATGTAAACTGGTGCCTGCAACATTATAAATCTGCTGTGCGATACCTTCAGGGTGACCCTGAAATAATTGCTGCAACAGGTGGGACTAATTGGCAAAAATATCTCCCTCCCCGCTTTCAAAAAATTATCTTCTTCCCTGAATTATGGAATGAAATGGAAAAGGAAGAATGGGGGAAATCCTGGGTTGAGCATGCCCTAAAAGGGTAGTTGTTTCACGTGGAACATTCTGAAAGGAGACAGAGGTGTAATGTTCCACGTGGAACTATCTTCCAATATGAACCATTAAAATGGAAATATCCGAAGGGTTTACTCCACTAATCCTCGATGCCTGCCCTAATGTTTTTGGCCTGAATTTGGATAATTTTTCCCGGGCTTCTATAGATAAAGAATTCAATTTATGGTAGTCAAAATTGTCATGTAGAATTAAATCATCCAGGCGGGAAACTTTGTCAGCCGTTTCCTGTTCCTTGATAATATATCCTGTATACTTCATTTGAATTTCGGCTTGTTCTATTGTCTCCTCCTCATACAATTCCAAGTGCGATTTTATAGTTTCAGAGCAATCTGCCAATCCACTTATAGTAGCATCAGGTCTTGATAAAATAGAATAGGCCTTCGTTTTTTGGCTAATTTCCATAGACTTGATTTCACTCAAAAATGGATTCACCTCTTCGGGTGAAATTGTAGTATCCTTAAAATATTTTATAAGCTCTTTGCTGTTTTTTATTTTCTCATTCACCCGGTCAAAACGTTCTTTTGATGCCAAACCAATTTCGTAGCTCATAGGGGTTAAACGGATGTCAGCATTATCCTGGCGGAGCAAAATTCTAAATTCCGCTCTCGAGGTAAACATCCTGTAAGGTTCTTCTGTACCTTTCGTTATAAGGTCATCAATTAGTACCCCAATATATGCTTGTGAGCGGGAAAGAATAAAAGGTTTCTTATTATAGACCTTTAAATGGGCGTTAATCCCAGCCATAATTCCCTGACAAGCAGCCTCTTCATAGCCTGTTGTGCCATTAATTTGCCCTGCAAAATAGAGGTTTTCAACCCGGCGTGTTTCCAATGTATTAGAGAGCTGATCGGGCGGGAAGTAATCATATTCTATAGCATACCCCGGCCGGAACATTTTAACGTGCTCTAATCCAATAATTCGTTTCAAAGCTGCGTATTGAACGTCTTCAGACAACGATGTGGAGAACCCGTTGAGGTAAACTTCCACCGTATCCCATCCTTCAGGTTCCACAAAAAGTTGGTGGCGTTCTTTATCGGCAAAACGATTTATCTTGTCTTCAATAGAGGGGCAATACCTCGGTCCTACTCCTTGTATTCTTCCTGCAAACATGGGGGACTTTTCAAAACCCGTTTTTAATATTTCGTGAACCTCATCACTTGTATATGCGAGGTAACAGCTTCTTTGTTTTTTGAGTGGTTCAATTTCCTGCAGGTAAGAAAACTTTCCGGGCTTTTCATCTCCCTTCTGTTCTTCCAGTCTTGAATAATCTATCGAGCGGCCGTCAATACGCGGAGGGGTCCCGGTTTTCATTCTTCCACTCGTAAAGCCAAGTTGGATGAGCTGTTCTGTTATTCCTGTAGCAGCCCTCTCCCCTGCCCTGCCGCCTCCAAAATGTTTTTCCCCTATATGAATAAGTCCATTCAAAAAAGTGCCATTGGTAAGCACTACCGACTTGCATTTTATTTCCATCCCCAAGCCTGTAAGTACTCCGCAAACCTGATTATTCTTCACCAGCAGGCCCTTTACCATATCCTGGAAAAAGTCCAAATTGGGAGTGTTTTCAAGCATCTTTCTCCATTCGAGTGTAAATAATGCACGGTCGTTTTGTGTACGCGGGCTCCACATAGCAGGGCCTTTCGAGCGGTTCAGCATACGGAATTGTATGGCAGTCTTGTCGCTCACAATACCGGAGTATCCTCCGAGAGCATCTATTTCCCTCACAATTTGTCCCTTGGCAATGCCACCCATTGCAGGGTTGCATGACATCTGCGCAATCTTCGTCATGTCCATAGTAATGAGTAACACTGACGAACCCAGGTTGGCAGCCGCCGCCGCAGCTTCGCAGCCAGCATGGCCGGCACCAACTACTATTACATCATATTCGTTGAACATTTTTTTGCAAAAGGGCTGCAAATTTAGGCTATTTCAGCAAAAGCCCATTGGAACAAAAAATAATCGTACAAAACGGCTTATTTTGATGGATTCTGAATGACTAGTGAAAGCGTAGTTTTTTTGTTTTCATCTTAGGGTGGAGTGCGGGAGTAGAGCTTCTTTATAAACTTTATAACTTTACACACCTGTCTTAAGACAAGGCAGGCTCTATGAACTCAAAAGTATTCAATAGGTTTTTCTATATATCGCTGGCTGTTCTTGCAGTTATTTATTGGATAGGTATGCATCTTGAATTGATGGATGTAGATGCAACTACCTATATAGTTCTTGCCAAACAAATGTTCCAGTCTGGGAGTTATCTCCAGGTTTTTCTAGGTGGAAATGATTATTTAGATAAACCGCCACTTTTATTTTGGACAGCCTGCCTATCATTCAAAATATTCGGTATACATGATTGGGCATACCGTCTTCCATCGGTGCTTTGCCTTGCATTAGGTATTTATTCTGTTTACCGCTATACCAAAATATTTTACTCTGAGCAGGCAGCAAAAATGGCCGCACTTATTATGGCATCGTGCATGGCCGCATATGTTATGACTAACGATGTGCGAACCGATACCATGCTTACCGGGTGGGTAATGTTTTCCTTATGGCAATTGGCAGAATTCAACCGTTCATTGAAACTTAAAAATATTTTGCTCGGTGCCATGGGTGTGGCCTTTGCAATGTTAACGAAAGGCCCTATTGGTTTAATAATTTCGGTAACTACATTTGCTGTTGAATTTGCCTATAAAAGGCAATGGAAGAATTTTTTCCGCTGGCAGTATTTACTTGCCCTTCTCGTTATTGCGGTCCTGCTATTGCCCATGTGCTATGGCCTGTACGAGCAATTTGATTTGCATCCTGAAAAGAAAATGTATGACCGTGTTGGAACATCAGGCTTGCGCTTTTTCTTCTGGACACAGAGCTTTGGAAGAATTACAGGCGAAAGTTCGTGGAACAATAACCCTGACCCATTTTTTCTTTTTCATAGTTTTCTATGGAGCTTTGCTCCCTGGTCTATTCTTTTTATTCCTGCATTATATACCGAAATAAGAAATAAAATAAAAAATTTCAGGAATCCCGGCGATGCCGAAACCATGTCTGTCGGAGGCTTTGTGCTTATTTTAATTTTTCTTTCCCGCTCCAGGTACCAGCTCCCACACTACTCATTTCCTATTCATCCTCTTGCTGCTATCATCACCGCAAAATATTTACACGAAAACATTTTTTCTATTACTAAATCCCAATTATTCAATATTTTTAGGAGTGTACATATAATTTTATTATTTGTCATATTCGCTGTATTATTTTTAATTGAATTTTATATATTTCCTGCCCCGGCAGTAGTGTACTTACTTACAATAGCCTCCTTTATCCTTTTTTTGTATATGCTGGGGTTCCTGCAATTCAGTCTTTTCCCAAAAATTCTGCTTATAACCGTATGGACTTTTGTAACCTTAACTATCGTGTTTGATACCTATTTCTATCCCAAGCTTATGACCTATCAAACGGGTTCTTATGTGTCGAGGTATTTAAATAAAACAGCCCCGGAGGGTTCTACCCTTTTGATATATAAAGATTATCGAAGTTTCAGTATGCAATTCTACTGTAATATTCCCTCTGTTGAATCCATGAATGGGGAAAGGTTGAAATCATACTTGGTAAAAGGCAAAACATATATCTTGGCCGATACCGGTGACATGAAAGAAATACAAAGTATTAATCCCGATATTTCCATTATTGGAAAATATTACGGACACCCTCCGGCTTTATTAAGTTTGAATTTTTTAAATCCTTCCACCCGGAGCAAGAATGTAGACCACCGGGTGCTGATGAAGTATTAGTGAGTGTAACCGTTTAAAACAGGTTATATTTTACTATACACCACAATGTACGGAAGCCGTCTTTCCAGTTTATTTTCTTCCCTTCTTCATAGGTACGGCCGTAATAAGAAATACCGACTTCATAGATTCGTATTCCCTTAATGCGGGCTATTTTGGCAGTTATTTCCGGCTCAAAGCCAAAGCGTTTTTCTTTCAGGTTTATTTTTTTAATAATGTCGGCCTTGAAAAGTTTATAACATGTTTCTATGTCGGTCATGTTCAAATTAGAAAACATATTCGATAAAGAAGTAAGGAATTTATTGCCTATAGAATGCCAGAAGAAAAGCATACGGTGTGGCTGGCCTCCCATAAACCGGGACCCATACACAACATCGGCAAACCCCTCCACCATTGGTTTTAATAGCAGAGAATATTCACGCGGGTCATATTCCAGGTCAGCATCCTGTACAATAATATAATCTCCTGTAGCCGACGCTATCCCTGTATGAATGGCTGCTCCTTTTCCTTCGTTTTTTTCTTTACTGTGAAGTATGATTTCGGTAGGAGGAAGTAAGGCTTTGTTGTAGGTATTGAATTTTTCAATGTAGTTTTTCAGGATAGAAAGGGAGTTGTCTTTGGAACAATCATTCACTATAATTATTTGCTTGCCAAGTTCGAACGCGATAGGTGCTTCAACTACTCTATCCAGCAAAGCTTCAATAGTTGAAGCTTCATTGTATACGGGTACAATAATCGAAAGAGTTAGCATAGAGTTGTGCGTTGGTGCGATAAAAGTAAGTATTTCTTTAGCTTAACGTTTCGTAAATGTTATTTTTACGTTAAACTTAACATTGGCGGTTATTTTCCAAATCCCTCTTCCTGCCACAGATATGATTTGGATACCAGGTTATAATAAGCCATTTTATCGTTTATGCTCACTTTCAAGAGTCCATGTTGCATAGATTTTACATCGGTCCAATTACAGTCGACAATAAATCGGCCGGTTTTATCAATTAATCCATATTTGCCACTCATAGAAACAATGGTCAGCTCACCGGTAAAATCGTTTGCCTGGTTAAATTGAGGTTCAATCACCATATCACCTTTTAAATCAATAAATCCGGTTAAGCCATTTACTTTTACTCTTGCAAGGCTGTCAGAAAATGGATAGGCAAGGTCATACTTGCCTGGTATTACAAGCTTTCCTTTTTCATTTACATATCCCCACTTTTTATTTTCTAACACAGGTGCCACTCCTTCTGAAAAATACAAAGCATCATCGTATTTGCAGGGAATAACAAGTTTTCCTGTAGTATCTATAAACCCTCTCTTTTTGTGTATCTGAACTTTTGCATACCCATTTCTGAAATTACCTTCATTTAGCATATCTGGGGTAAAATCATACTTAAAAGGAACCACGATGTCACCTTTCTTATTGCAATACCCGACAGAGAGGCCTTTTACCAACATGGATAAACCGCATGAAAAATCACCGATATTATCATATGTAAAAGGGCAAATAACATTTCCCTGCATGGTGATGAGTCCAAATTTTCCATTGGCTTTCACTTTAGCCAAACTGTCTTTAAAACGGTCTGCCCAATCGTAATTGCAAGGAATTACAAAATCGCCGCTATAATTTATATACCCATATTTGTTATAGTTGTTTTCAACACTTGCCATCCCCTCTGAAAAATCCAGTGCATCCAGGTATTTCGCCGGAATAACTTCATCTCCCAACAGGTTAATAAATCCGAAAAGATTATTTTTTTCCACTTGTGCCATCCCTTCTGAAAACTCAAGTATTTCCTGGTATTCAAAAGGCACCATCACTTGTCCAACAGGAGAGATAATACCATATAACCCTCCCTTTTTTACAATGGAAAGTGTTTTAAAAAAATGATCTGCTTCTTCATATATGCAGGAAATTACGGATTCGCCTCTTTTGTTAATGAATCCTATTTTGTCATTCACAGCAACGGCAGCCAGCCCGTCAAAAAAACCGGTATCCGCCCACTGGTATTTAAATGGAACACGCAAATGCCCTGCGCTGTCTATATATCCCCATTTATCCGCATATTTTATGGGGTAATAAACAGTTTCAGATAATATTAAATCAGAGTCGGCATTTTGTAGATAAGGATAATCGGGGTAGGTATTTTGAAAACGAATAAATGTTTCCGGATGTCCATCCATGGTGTAGAGAGCGTAAATTTTTCTCCACGCTGCCGGTACATTTCTGTTTTGCGGATTCTGCTTAACAAATGTGTGGTATTGTTCGATTGTTTTCTCGTTGGTTGAAAGCTTGTATATAGAATCTTCCGAAGATCTTTCGTAGGGACTCTGGGGATATTGTTTAATAAAATCATCATAGCTTTTAATGGTATGGTCGGCTGTTAATGTTTTATAGAGGAGTATCTCATAGCGCTTTTTGGCTTCGTCCAGCTCCAGCGAGTTGGGATAGGTTTCCATAAAGGTTTTATAAGCTTGGTAGGTATTTTCTTTGCCTGCATTAGTAAAGGCAAGCAAGTCCCTCAGGTCTATGGCTTGTTTAATTCTTACGGAGCCTGCATACATATTGACGTAGTGGTTATATCCCTCAATAGTATTTTGCACCGTTGATACTAAGAATGCTTTGTATTCTATGCTATCCTGCAAAACAAGTATGCTTGCCGAGTCAACCCCATATTGTTTCCAGTCCAGTTTTTGTTTGGCAGGAGAACCCGGGTAAGCTTTTTTTGATTGGAGAATGTAAGCATATGCCGAATCAATATTATAGAAGTGGTTGTCGTTACGCGACATGATAACACTCAACCCATAAGTAGCAGGAACATAGTGATTCTTGTTTTGAAGTTCCTTTACAAATATTTCACGGGCTTTAAAATAGTCGTAGATAGAAAGAGCTTTGAATGCGTTTTTTAACCCTCCTGCATGAAGAAGGAAGGAATAGAGAAGAATGAGTACTAATAGCCTCGCTTTTTTCATACTGCAAAGTTAATGCAGATACTGAAAGTCTGCAGAAGCTTAAATATTAAATACCCTCGAAATCGAAAATCCTAATTTGAATCCGCCTTTAGGCCAGCCTTCGGTGGTATTAGGGATAATATTGTTTTCATCCAAGAAAGCCGCATTGCTAAAATTTATTTCAAAAACGTGGCCACCCGTTTCCACTTCATATCCAACAGAGATGGGATTAAAATAACCCGGGTTATTCATACGGTATTGTGACATGATATAGTAATAATCAAATACCAGGCTGGAGTGTTTATTAAACATTATTCTGCCACCCAGTCCCGCAAATGGAATATTATTTTCATCCGTTGCACCATTGTTAGGATTAATAGAGGTAACTACATAGTTGCGGTGTTGTACGCCACCCAATAATTCCAGTGAAAGATGGTCCCCAAAGCGCCTGTCAACAATAGCTTCACCCAGATAAGAAAGCTTATCGGTAAAAGTATTATGGGGGGCATTGGGGTCTGTTCCGTTATAAAAAGTCGAATTCAATTCAGGGGTTACTCCTGCATCACCATATAGTGAAAATGAAACAGGCATATTGCTGCCATTCTGCGTAAGCAGCTTATATTTAACGTCAAGGTCTATTAATTCCTGTTGTTTGCTGCGCGAAATGCCAACCATCAGGTTTTTTACAACACCAAATTGAAATGCAAACTGGATATCATTGGCTAAATCAAATCCATAGAGAGTATGAAAAGCCCCGCCTGAAGCTTCTCCCGCATCACCAAAACGGTGGAGAATAAAAAATTCCATTACCCCGGGGTCTACTACTTTAGTAGTTTGAGCATTAATCAGCCGGGTGTCTTTCCAGGTAGGTGCAATTTTTTTTACCGGTTTGTTCTGTGTGCTGTCTACCAGTTTAAGCAAATCGGCTTGCCCGTATGAAGTAACTGCATTCAGCAGCGAAAAGGCCCCAGTTATCGATAAAAAAATAACTTTTCTTCTCATCATTTCTTAGATTGGTAAGGTTTCATGGTAGCATTAAAGCTTACTGCTACTTGCTCGGCAATATTGTTACCCAATACACTGGGGATTTTAATGTTATAATCGGCACATTTAACATCAAATTTAGCGGAAAGAAAGAAGAGCCCGTCTTTTATTGTAATGGTACCCGGAATAGTTATAGTTTTAGTTACCCCATGCATGTCCATCGTTCCGGTAATGGTAACCTTGTTTGTTCCATCTTTTTTATAATCAACCGTTTCGTTAATTTTTCCTTTAAATACGGTGTGAGGATATTTATCGCTCTCCATATAATCCTCGTTAAAATGCTCCTGCATTAGTTTCTTATGAAATATAAAACTTTCATTGTTGATACTAATCTGGAAATCGCTTGTAGATGTACTCATTACAGGCTTCGAAGTAGTGGTGACTGCCGCTATATTTTCGATTGAAGCAGCAGAAAAAAAGCTGACACGGCAGGAATCAGCTATATAAATTTGCCCTTGGCTTTTTACTGCGAAAATTGACAAGGCTATTACAAATACGGCAAGTTTTTTCATAGCACTATAGTTTTATTATTCAGGATATCCCTGGCTTATCCAGGCTTTAAATTTCTCTCGCATACATGCAGAAGAATCGCTCCATCCCGCTTGTGGGGTCAATGGCATTTGAGGAACATTACCCCCGAAAAGGGCTGCATAAAGCAATCCATTCTTAGCATTGGCAGAAATACCGGCATACGTTGAATAATCATATCCGCTTGCACCTTTAGGAGCGTGGCAGGCACTGTTATTTACTCCGCACTGGGTATTAATAATTTGAACCATAGTATTTGAACCGGAAGAATAAGTCACTTTCATAGTATCGGTAGTACAGGCAGCCGCAACGGGCGCTACTTGTTTGTCTTCGCAGGAATTGATAAGAATAACTGCTAATAAAAGGATACTCCCGACAACTAGTTTAGTTTTCATATTATTTATATCTGGCAAATATAACAGTTCTCATATATCAGGCAAGCAAACGAAAAGGTATATGCCATGCAATCATATACCTTCCGTTTCTAAGCCTATTCACTTTCAACTATACAGATGTCTTTTATGAAAAAAGGTAGGGTAGGCAGAGAAAATTTTTAGTTAAATATTTTCTCTTATTGACCTATAACATCAGGAGCAAGACCTGCTGCAGCCCCCATTAAACCTACTGAATCTGCCTTTGACCATTTGCAGGTATGTATGGCATTTGCCAAATCGCCGGCAAGGGAATTAAACTGGGACTGTGTAATATTCATACCATGATGTACAGTCTTCATAGATGTAGATAAGCTATTGCCGGGTTGGTAGCCGGGACCATCATAAATATTAGGGCCGCCTGTTGCCGTTACAAAGAAATTGTAAAGGCTCGAAATGAAATTATATTCATTATTCGTGCTGGAAGCAAATGCCGCTACAAAAATCCCATTGATGTTATTATCAGCCACTACGTTTGCCACAAAGTGAGTATTTAACGAGTCTATTCCGGCAAAGCTGCCTTCGTTGCTGAATATACTGCCTGCATACGGATTTGCAGTAACGGTGGTAGTTGTATTTGTACCGGGTTCTGTAACGGTATTTGTTTTGGTACAGTTTACCAGGAAGAAAGGAAGGACTAACAAAGCGCTTCCAATCAAGATGAGTTTTGCTTTTTTCATAGTTTTTGGTTTTTAGATTGATTATTATGGATGGTTAGATTTTAATTGCGTACACAGAGTAACCGCTTAATGGCTGAAATATCTCCCATTATTCCGGCTACAGGGCATGTAGGGCCTGTGGCTACTATGGTTTTAATAGAAACCGGGGCATTACTCCATTGGCTTAATTTATTCATAATGTCAGTGGTGTTTATTACATCCGGGTAAAATACCACGCTCACTATTTTATCTGCCGGTTTCATGCAGGTTGCCAATATGCCGCTGGTTTGTTTGAGCCGTGTATCCAGTTGACTGAACGCATCCGGGTTTTTCACATTCTCAAGGTTATAGAGGGCAAAAATTTTCGGCTTTAATTTATCTGCAGGAGTGGGTGCGTTCCAGTTTGCCCAAATAAAAAGCACAAAAAAGAGAACCACTATTGTTCCCCCTGTAATTTTAACAGCTTTGAGTAGTTTATTTTTCTTCATAATGATATATTATTTTGGGATGTACGAAATAAATAGATGCTTGGATTTATATTCCTATATAATTTTTTGAGGTACGCTGTTTATCAGCAGCAAAGAATACCAATAAGGTATATATACTTAAAACAGTTAAGCCTAAGCATACCACACATACTCCATAAAGTAATGGCCAGTACGTGGCTAATAATTGGCTGGCTAAAGCTAAAATGCCATTAGCATAGATAAACAAAAGGATATGAGACGTATTTTTCTTCATACAAAATCACTTACGAAGAAACCATGTGCCCGGATTTTAGCTTAACAAAAGAGTATAAAAAACCAGGTTATTCCACTACTATTTTTTGGATGGTAGATTGTCTATTTGCAATAAGTTGAACCAGGTAGATGCCCGGTTTAATATCCGACGACAATCCTACATTTTGTTTATGCTCACCCTGGCTCATACTACCGTTCCAAAAATTAGAAATCTTTTTTCCATCCATTCCATACATATTTATTTCCACATTGCTTGTCTCATTCAGGCAATATGAAATAGTTGCTTGTCCCCTTGCGGGATTTGGAAATAAGGAAAAAGAAGTAACCGTATTTTCTATATCAGCTATTCCCGCAGCAATATTTTCCGGAATTACAAGGGTTGCCGGATAAACATAGGTGCCGGTTGGAACCGAGTTCCCATTTCCGCAATTAAAGGCTCCATAAAAAGTAACAGAGCCTGTTCCTTTAGCCGGTGCCTTCCAGTTAAATGTCCACGATAGGGAATCTTTACCCGTATACCCGTATAGTGTTTGCTCTATATATTGAATGCTGCCGATAGTTGCAATTTGCGTGGTAGTTGAATTGGTAACGATTAGTGAACCCAAAGGATTGCCCCCGGCAGATTGAGGTGAAATTTCAAAACCGAATGAAGAGTAACCTACTTTAACGGCTTTGGCAGTTAGCGTATAAACAGTGTTAGGTATATATCCTGCGGCAGGTACATTGGAGGAAATCCACTTTTGAGCAGATCCAAGCGGATGAGAATCATGACAGCCTGATGCATCGCAAGTTTCCCCGTCATAAGGCGAACCTGTATACCCGGGAAGCGGGCCATAATAATATGCTTTGCTGTTACGAATACCGGTGAAGTAGAGCAGTGTTCCAACTATAAGGGTCATAGAAATAATGGCAATTTTCTTTTTCATAAATAGTTTAAAGAATTTGATGCAAATGTATGGGTATGTTTTGTATTAAAAGATGATTTTAATCAGCCAAGGGGTAATTGTAAGTATCCAAACAGATAGAAAATAGCTTAAAAGGGTTGGGTGCATTAAGGCAGGATTCAAAGTGTTCTTTTATCTTTGTTATTGAGATACGTATGATTTTACCATGAGAAATACTACCAAATTGAAGTTGGTTCTCCAGCTATATACCGTTTCATTAGATATGGATGAAGATGGGAATCTTCAAATGACACTTACTAAAAAGAGAAATGGCGAAGAACAAACGTTTCTTCATAAGAATTACTCAGCGATTGTTGGACAAGCGTTTGTCTTCATGAACAAGCAAATCAAAAAAGATATAATTAATTAAATGTATTAGGCAACTGCCTTCGCAGCTTCACCTTTGGGCATCCTGTTCAAAAGAATAAACCCAAGTACAAACAGGGAGAGCAGGAATCCAATCGAATTTCTCATATCGTGGGTAAAGTCATATACCCAGCCATAAAGGAATAAACCGAGCATACTGCCCACATTTTCACATACATCAAAAAAGCTGAAAAACGAAGCATGGTCAACTGTTTCGGGGAGCATTTTAGAATATGTAGAGCGCGACAATGCCTGTATGCCGCCCATTACCAATCCTACAAAAAAGGCAAGTATATAAAACTGGTAAGCAGTATAAGTAAAATAGGCTCCTATACATACGGCTGCCCATATAACCAAAGCATATTTAAGTATAAAAATATCTCCTTTCTTTTTAGCTATATAGGAAAATATATAGGCGCCGCCGACAGCTACAAACTGAATTATCAGGATAGTTGGAAGGAGTTGGTTTGCCCCCAGATGCAAGGTATCGGAACCGAAAAGATTAGCTACAAGCATAATGGTACGTACGCCTGTGTTATACACGAAAAAGGCCATCAAAAAGCGTCTTAGCTTTTTAGTTGTTTTTAAAATACGCCACACATTCACTAATTCCTGGTAGCCTTTCCAAATGTTTTTTATAGCTTGCTTTTTAACTTCTCCCAATGGATTCGTTGGCAAACGCCGGAAAGTAATTTGGGCAAAACCTACCCACCAAATTCCAACTGTTAAAAACGAAAACCGGCTGGCCATAGCCGTTGCAGCCCCCCCTGCCAATCCTGTCCAGCCTGGAAGCATTATCATTGCCAGGTTTATGATGAGTAATATAGAACTGCCTATATACCCGTAGGCAAAGCCTTTTGCGCTTACACGGTTTTGGTCCTCGCGCTCCACTATCTCCGGCAAGTAAGCATTATAAAATACAATGCTTCCCGCATAGCCCACACAGGCAAATATCACCATGCTTATTCCCAGCCAAAGATTAGCAGACGTAAAAAAGTATAATAAACTACATGCAATAGCACCCATGTAGCAGAAAAACTTCATAAATACTTTTTTGTTCCCGCTATAATCAGCAATGCCCGATAAAAGTGGAGATATAGCTGCGATTACCAAAAAGGCAAATGAGAGCGCATATGTATACAGTGCATCGGGCAAGCAGGTATACCCAAGAAAAGTTACTTTTTCGGCCCCATTTTCATGCGTAACACTGTTGTAATAAATAGGGAATAGGGTAGAGGTGATAACAAGATGATAAACCGAGTTGGCCCAGTCATAAGTAGCCCAGGCATTAATCACTTTTTTATCTCCCTTTTTGAATTCCATTCTTATATCGGGCAAAGGTAGGGAAATAAGCAAAGCTTAAATTTCCCTTTTGTTAAGGGAGTGTTATGTCACAACCTAATCGGATGGGTTTTTTACAAAAAAATTAACTTATAGCATAGGATATACTGATAATATTATGTATATAGAAATACGTTATCTTAATGTATTTACTATGGATTGCAGCGATTTTAAAGACGGGGAATGTACTTTTTGTTCGTATCATTTTATTCAACCACGTATTTTGCACGTTGGTTTGTGTCTTTGGGACGCTTCGGTTTTCTCATGGGGCAAATATAGACACTATATATTTACCTTTGGCAAATGTTAAATTTCAAACTGAGACACTACCATTTTTTGGACCACCGTGACATATCTTTTTGTGATGCAAGTGTATGGTAATTGCGTAATAAATAAGACGGCTGTAAGTCTCAGATATACAGACCATAAGAAGCCTTTAAGGTAATAGGTTAGGACGGATAAATTATAACAGGGTTATGTCACGCTGTTTTAAAAACCGTGACATAAAACACGGAACTAACAGATTAATAAACTATTGTGAGCATGGAGTACCGTGACATATCCCGTACCCGCTAAGGCGACGTTAAAATTAAAAGAACTATTTTAATAAATTTGGGACTTGTGGGACACGTATGACTTTCTGCCAAAGTCTCGCAAGTCCTGCAAGTCCCAAAAAGAAAAATAAGAAAATGGAATCGGTCAAAAAATGATGGATTTTTCAATGTGCTTCCAGCCAGTTTTTGCCAACTCCCATATTCACCTCAACCGGAACATCCAGCTTAAGGGCATGTTTCATTTTGTTTGACACCAGGTGCTTAAGGGCATCTAATTCCTCCGGGTGGACGTCGAACACCAATTCATCATGCACCTGCAAAATCATTTTAGAATGCAGCTTTTCCTTTTTCATCTCATCATGAATGTGTATCATAGCCACTTTAATCATATCGGCTGCAGAGCCCTGTATAGGTGCATTAATGGCATTACGCTCGGCAAAGCCCCGTACCGCATAATTGCGGGAATTAATATCGGGCAAATACCGCCTGCGTCCCAGCATGGTTTCTACATATCCTTTTTTGCGGGCATTCTCAATGCTGTTGTCCATGTATTGCTTAATGCCCTGGTACTGCGTAAAATACTGGCTAATTATTTCGGTGGCTTCTTTTCTCGGAATACTAAGCCTTTGTGAAAGGCCAAAAGCTGATATGCCATAAATGATTCCAAAATTTACCGTTTTGGCATTCCGGCGCATTTCGGCAGTGACAGCATCCAGAGGTACATTGTATATCCGTGATGCCGTAGATGCATGAATATCATAGTTGTGATGGAAGGCGTCTATCATAGCCTTGTCCCCGCTTAAGGAAGCAATAATACGAAGTTCTATCTGTGAGTAATCTGCTGAAAGCAACACCATAGAATCGTTAGCAGGAATGAAAGCCTTTCTTATTTCACGGCCCCGTTCGGTACGTATAGGTATGTTCTGCAAGTTGGGATTATCGGAGCTTAACCTGCCGGTTACAGCTACCACCATATTAAAAGTAGTATGAATCCTGCCCGTTTTAGGGTCTACCATTAAGGGTAGAGCATCTACGTAGGTATTTTTCAGTTTTTGCAGTTCCCGGTAGTCTAATATTTTATCAATAATGGGATGCGCGCCCGAAAGTTCTGCAAGTACCTCTTCACCCGTAGAATGCTGACCTGTTTTCGTTTTCTTTACCTTGTCCGATACTTTCAGTTTGTCAAATAATATCTCTCCCACCTGCCGGGGTGAGTCAATATTAAACTCCTGTTCTGCCAGTGCCCATATATCCGTTTTCAGTTTTTCAATATCATCCTTCAGTTCATTTGAAATCTCTTTTAATGCGCTTTTATCCACTTTTATTCCTTCCACCTCCACCTCACTCAGTACCTTTTCAAGGGGTATTTCCACTTCTTCAAAAAGCTTGCGCACCGAAATTTCATCCAGCTTGGTAGATAAGGTATTATGCAAGCGGAATACCATATCAGCCCGTTCACAACATACCTGCATAACCTGCTCTTTCGAAACCATTTCCATACTCAATTGTTCCTTGAGTGTTTTCCGGCTTTCGGCACCATATTCCCCAATATGGATTCCGAGCATAGTTTGCACAATGTCCGACAAGTAATACGGAGATTCCGGGCGAACCAGGAACTGGGCAATCATTACATCGAACAACTCACCCTCGAGAGTGATAGTATGCGTATGCAAAAAATTCAAGTTCTGTTTTAAATCATACCCGGTTTTCTTGATGCTCTTTTTTTCCAACACCTCTTTCAGCTTGTTCCATTTGTTTTCTGCATCCTCGGCCAGTGAGATATAATAGCCTTCTCCCGCTTTTGTGCTGAATCCTATTCCATTGCAGGATGCTCCCTGCATAGCCATATAAAATCCAATCCGTTCAACATTTAAAAGGGTAGGGAGTATAGTATCAATGGAGCTAACTTCTTCGTAGGTGGTTGCTATTTTTGGTACAGCAATTTCAGCTTCCGAAAAGAGGTTTGCGTGTTCAGGTTCTGTGTTGCCGGATAGTGCAGAGTCCTGTGCAGGTTGGCTTTCCCCCGGAAAGAAATCTTTCATTACCCTTACCGCAACTGTTTTAAATTCCAATTCGTTCAACACATCGAGCAGTGCCTTTTTGTCAGGGGTTTTACGCTCCATGTCGTCCAGGTTAAAAGGCAGGGGAACATCGCAAATAATAGTTGCCAGTTGTTTGGATTGGATTGCCATTTGGGCATTCAGTTCCACTTTTTCTTTTAGTTTCCCTTTTAACTTATCCGTATTTTTTAAAAGGTTCTCAACGCTGCCAAAATCTTTGATTAGCTGGATAGCTGTTTTCTCGCCTACGCCCGGTATTCCTGGAATATTGTCCACAGCGTCGCCCATTAATCCGAGTATGTCAATCACCTGCTTTGTATTTTCAATACTAAATTTATTACATACCTCTTTTATTCCCATTACTTCAGGCGGAGCACCTTTATTGGAAGGCTTGTAGATAAACACATGGTCGGTTACAAGCTGCCCATAATCTTTATCCGAGGTCATCATATAAACCTTGTACCCCTGCTTTTCCGCTTCCTTCGAAAGTGTACCTATAATATCATCCGCCTCGTAACCGTCTTTTAAAAGGACGGGTATCTTAAATGCTTCCGCAATACGAATAATGTAGGGTACAGCTTTAATAATATCTTCCGGCGTATCGGGGCGTTGGGCTTTGTAGTTGGCATCAATCTCATGACGTACCGTAGGGGCGTGTGTGTCGAAAACAATAGCAATATGTGTAGGCTTCTCTTTTTGGAATACTTCGAGCAATGTGTTGGTAAAACCAAACATGGCATTCGTATTCATACCCTTTGAAGTAACCCTCGGGTTACTGCTGAAAGCAAAATAGGCTCTATATATGAGAGCCATGGCATCTAATAAAAATAATTTACGAGGGTGGTCGGGTGTCATGAGAGGTGGTTTATAGTATGCAAAAGAAAGAAAAATTATCGGTTAAAGCGACAGGCGGTTTTTCTATGTCAATAATCGGTTAATAATTGGTTTTCATACCTTCAAAAAATCAAGGGGCAAGTATGTAAATTTGTAACAAAATATTTTATGGCAAAAGTTGAATTGCACCGTGTGAAGGGCGACTTTGGTTTCGAAGCGAAAGATAAGTACGGGCACAAAGTAACGATGGACACAAGTGACGAAACAGGCGGAAATAATTTTGGCATAAGGCCCATGCAAATGCTGTTAATGGGATTGGGCGGTTGCAGCGCTATAGATATTATTGCCATTTTGAAAAAACAACGCCAGCAGGTGGATGATTTTAAAATAGAAATAGAAGGAGAACGCGAGCAGGGGAAAGAACCTTCTTTATGGAAAAATATACGCGTAAAATATCTTCTAAAAGGTAAAATAGAACCTGAAAAAGCAAAACGCGCCTGTGAGCTTTCCATGGGAAAATATTGTTCGGTGGCAGCAACCTTGTTAAAGTCAGGCACAAAAATTACCTGGAGCGTTAAAGTAACAGGAGAATAATATCCCCGGCTATTTTAAGTGTAAATCATAAATAGGGTTACATTTGTTTGTCCCCTTGGGAAATGTTTTCCCGGCAAATAAATAATAGCATAATGAAATTAGGTATTGTAATCCCTGCTTTGAATGAGGAGCAAAGCATAGAAAGCATTATTCTGAGAACCCACGATGCGAAAAAGTATATCATTGAAAACGGGCATGTAACTTCCGTAGATATAGTTGTAGTAAGTGATGGCTCCACAGATAATACGGTCAAGATTGCGTCTGCACAAAGTGATAAAGCTAACCTGATAGTATTTGAAAAAAACCGGGGTTATGGAGCCGCTATTAAAGCTGGCTGGGATAGTATGCCCGATGCAGACTTGTTAGGTTTTATTGACGCGGATGGTACTTGTGAGCCTAAGTTTTTTGCCGATTTATGTGCTATGGCTGTAACTGAAAATGCAGATGTAACATTGGGTTCCCGTTTGAATAAAAAAAGCGAGATGCCACTTATCCGCCGGGTAGGTAACACTATTTTTTCTATTATGTTGTCACTGGTTGCGAACCAAAGAGTAAAAGATACGGCCAGCGGCATGCGGGTAATAAAAAGGTCAGCATTAGATGAAATAATGCCTTTGCCCGATGGGTTGAACTTTACTCCTGCCATAAGCGCCCGAGCTATTTTATGCGGGACGTTGAAAATTGCAGAAAAGGATATGCCCTATTCTGAAAGAGAAGGTGAATCGAAGTTGAGTGTGTGGAAAGACGGTAAGAGATTTTTGGCGGTTATTCTCGAAAATATTTTTCTTTACGTTCCTTTCCGGATATACAATATTGTAGCAATGGTATTTCTTCTTGCTGCATTACTTCTTATGCTGACACCTATTTTGTTTTATCTGCCACGGCATTATTTGGAAGACTGGATGCTTTATCGTTTTGTAGTATCTGATGTTTTCGGGCTTATTGGAATATTATTGTTAAGTATGTCCAGTCTTTCACGCAATGTGGTATATGCTACATTACAATCAAAAAAGGAGCGAAAAAAGACTCTTGTATATTATATTTTTGAACATCCATTTGCCATTTTCCTAAGCTTATTTTTCTTCCTGGTTGGAACCTTGCTTGTGTTCAATAGCGTATGGCACCGTCTTCTTACAGGTAATACTGATGAACACTGGTCCCGTTATATAACCATGATATTCTTTTATGTGGCGGGGACCATTGTATTACTTACTTTTTTTGCAAACAAGGTACTTATCCTGGTAAGAGAAAGGGTAAGTTATTTGAATTCGAGGAAATAGTATTGTGGAGGAACTGTTTGATAAATCAGCAGAATATGATGAAATGCTGAATAGGGGCATTTCGCTTAGCGGAGAGGATAAGTATTTTTTTATTCGCGGGAGGTTTAGTGACCTCGCAAAAAAATATTCCTAAAGGGAAAAGAATAAAATCCATCCTTGATTTTGGTTGTGGAATAGGGGATGCCACTCTTTTATTAAAAAAGTATTTTCCCGGTGCAGAGATTACCGGAGTAGACACAGCAGCCGAAGCCTTAAAATATGCCCGCGAAAAAAACAGTGATGGTGGAACCATTCGTTATATAGAAATAAAGGATTTTCAGTATAAGGAGAGATTTGACCTCTGTTTTGTAAACGGGGTATTTCATCATATTTTGCCGGAACAGAGGCCGGATGTTTTAAAACTAATTTATGATTCACTTGCTCCCGGCGGCTTATTAGCTCTTTTTGAAAATAATCCACTGAATCCGGGTACAAAAATGGTCATGCACAGGATTCCATTTGATAAGGATGCTGTTACATTAGTTCCCAGTGAAACCCGTAAAATGTTGATAGCTGCAGGATTCAAGATACCTGTAAAACCCCGCTTTTTGTTTTATTTCCCTAAGCTATTGTCTTTTTTAAGATATCTCGAAAAGCTTTTCGTTCATATACCGCTGGGGGCACAGTATTATTTTCTCGCGGAAAAATAGGAGTTAATTTGGAGTGCGTTTTAATGATTGGCTAATGAGCATTATAACGTATGCTGCACAGGCAATTAAAAAAGGCCATACAGTTAATAAATAACGGTTATCTGCTAAACGTAATACGAGAGGGTGAATGATTATATCGTATGCAGGAATTATGCACAATAGCCACAGTGAATACTTCCCTTTTACGCCTTTCCAGGCAAGTAAGAAAATACCTGCTATTCCGAAAAATAAAATAAATAAATAATAAAAGTGGTAAAAAGCGACCATCAATTTACCTAGCCCTGGAATTTGTCCGCGTTTAAAATATTGGCTATTATTTTCAAATAGAAACTTCCGTAAAAGAATAATTTTTGATTTTACATAATATATAAGGGGCTTTTCTTTTTTAATAGAAAGCTTATAGCGGTCGAAGCGGGAATCAATATCATTTTGCATGGCTGCTGCCGCGGGCGATACAGGTTTCAGCGGATAATACAAAATGACAAATGCTTTAAACCAATCTTTATGTACGTTTTTATAAAAGCTATCTACGGCAGGTTTTTGCAAGGCCATAAATGCCTTCACTTTATCACGTAATAAATAGAGGCTATCTTTATTGAATTGGGAAGTATATATATCAGAGGGAAGAGAATCATACTGTGTTATATCCGGTTCGGCGGGAAATAATATCCCTCCAAACCAGCTCAAGTTGGAATTCTCATCGGGTAAATCAACCGCTCCGCCCCAGCTCTGCACAAATTCCTGCATATGGCTCATGTACGATTCACCTATATAGGGATAATAAAATCCATGTGCCAATGGTATAAATGCATGGTCTTCCTTATAATTCCTTAGTATCCATGCTCCATCCACAATAATAAACGCGAGGCTGAATGCGAAAATCGGCTTAATGAATGCTATTCTATTCCTTATGGCATACAATAGAAAAACTAATCCATAAGCCGGTAGAACCATAACAAATACCGGCCGCAGAAATGTTGCCCAGGTAAGTAACAACCCAGAATAAAAAAGGTATTTTAATTTGAAGTTTTCAAAATACCTGGCAAAATGCCACGTGCCAAAAATTAAAAACGCAGAACACAGGGGCTCTGTCATAAGGCAGATATCGTAGTAGTTGGAATAAGAGCTAATGAGAAACAAATAAAAAGCAAGATAAAATATCATATCCGATTTTACTATCAGCCTGCACAAAAGCGCCAGGTAATAAACACTCAGGGAGCTAACTATTAATTGGATTATAATGATAGTGTTATAGGTAAAGTTATAGGAGGAAAGTAAACGCAATACATAATAAATAGCTCCATATCCCGGCATACGGCGGTCAGGATAATAATGTCCGGCAGAAAGAAGGTTTTCAATTGGGTCGGTATAAGAGGGCGTATCGCCTATAAATCCAAAACTTAATAAGTGTGGGTCAGCCCGGTGACCCAGGAAGAGTTGAAGAAAAGGAATAATGCCCTTTACAAGAAGCGCTAATAGGAACCAAAAAGCATAATTGGACGGATTTCGAAGGAAAAATTCTTTCAAAAATTTCTTCATGATTTAAAAATATTTAAATCGGTTCTGTGCAAATATAGGGAATAGGGGTAGTGGGTCAGTTTGAAATTTAACATTTGATAAAGGTAAGCATGGAGTATATATATTTGCTTCATGGCAAAACCCAAGAGACCAAGAGACCCCATGCAAAGGGCAAAGTTTATTATGGACATTGCCACAGGGCAAATACAAGAGTCTGACCCAAATGAGGGTAAAAATCCTGCGGCGGTTGCATTAGGTAGATTAGGCGGTCTTAAAGGAGGAAAGGCAAGAGCTGCAAAATTATCAGCTAAAAAACGTAAATCAATAGCTAAAAAAGCAGCTAAAAAACGGTGGAATAAAAAATAGGTTTATTTTTTCTTAGGTGGATGAATATAATTCTCTTTACTAACTATCTCAAAACTTCCTTTGGGAGAGTTTTTAAGTAAATGTAAATAACATAGCAAATCCATACCAATCAAAGGTTCTCCTGTTTCTATTCCTCCCATTAATAGCTCTGTTTCAATAATTCCTTCTATTTTAACTTTCCCTTCGTAGAATTTTACAAGTGTGGAACTGTCATCAAAACCAAATATTTCAAATTCACCTTCCGTTGGTTCTAATTTTAATTTTTTAATAATTTCAACTGGTATAAGCGTATAATCACTTCCAGTATCAATTAAGACTTTGCTTAATTTTATGGGAGTAATTAATGGTTTATTAGGAGATGAAATAATAATATCAATTCTTAAACAGGGAATATCTCCCTCAAAGTCCATCCCAAATCTAATACCACCAATAACCGGGGGCTCTTTGATTTTTGACATTAGGCATTTTTTACAGCCCTAAATTTTGGTGACATTCTATGTTTTTTATCTT